>JACCEB012086646.1_pt1 | contig 78744 bp, 73 predicted proteins | sample 7454761 | NCBI WGS metagenome assembly JACCEB01 (sample SAMN15323454, study PRJNA562643) | freshwater metagenome | isolation source: river surface water | place: USA:Blue River Watershed | collected 2017-08-18 | reverse complement strand
TCTTTGCATACTAGACGTATCTCAAAGAGTTCATACTGGTCCAGAAAACCGAATATATATTCAATCAAGTCACCAGGAAAGTTCAACATAAGTTAAATGTATAAAAAAAGAATAAAATTCAATTTTTAATTTGTAATGTGACAGCCTTCAATTTGTGGAATCTGTGTTAACTGATTGTTCCAACACCACAACTCTTCAAGCCCTTCAATACGCGGAATTTGAGTTAACTGATTGTTCCAACAATATAACATTTTAAGTCCTTCAATATGCGGAATCTGAGTTAACCGATTGTTAGAACAATGCAACTCTTTAAGTCCTTCAATGTGAGGAATTTCGGTTAATAGATTTTGTGGACACCACAATATTTTAAGTCCTTCAATATGCGGAATTTCAGTTAAAATATTGCCAAAACAATTTAATGTTCTAAGTCCTTCAATATGCGGGATTTGTGTTAACTGATTATCCAAACAAAATAACTCTTTAAGTCCTTCAATGCATGGAATTTCAGTTAATTCATTGTATGAACAATCTAACACTTTAAGTCCTTCAATGTGTGGAATCTGAGTTAACTGATTCCAAGAACAATTTAATGTTTTAAGTCCTTCAATGTGCGGAACTTTGGTTAACTGACTCGCACAACAATCCAGCACTTTTAAATTTTTAAATATGTTTGTGTTTAAATCTAGTAAATGAATATTCTCCCACGTTATTTTCAAATAATATAATACACGCAGAGATGCATGCTTTTTAAACTCACCGCATACTAAACGAAGCTCGAGCAGTTCGCGCTGCTCCAGAAAACCAAATATATATTCGATCAAGTCACCAGGAAAGTGCAACATTAGTTTAAATGTATAAAAAATAATAAAAATTAATTTTTATGTCGTTGATCATATTTATGATAAAAATTTCGATTCCATTATAAAATACATAACTAGATTATAACTTTAAAACTGTAGAAAAAAATAATTTATGTAATTTTAAACAATAAAATTACTCTTCATTGTGGGTTAAGTTCCTCATTTAGTTCGCATTCGAGAATGGCTTCATCATCTTTATTTCTAATATGCTTACTAATTTCGATAATTTTCTCATCGTTTTCCATGACAAATTTAGCATGTATATCATCCATCAATGTCATTAAAGGAATTTTAAAATGTTTCTGTAAAAAGCGCACTACACGCCATCGCTTTTCATTATATTTAATTTCAAACTTAATCTTTTTGTCGGTGCTTTTATTCATTACGATAAGCGTGGGGCTATCACCATTCCAATTTTGCCTTTTCAAAATATAATTAAATTCTTCAATTTGGTATCCGCACAATACCTTGATATATGCTTTAAATTTATCAAGATTCAAATTTAATCTTAAATAACAAGCTTTCCTATCGGGACAATTATTGTTCAGATGTCTCGTCAAACCCAATGTACTTGAATATTTTCGATCGCAGTACTTGCATCTAAATTCGTTAAGTTTTTCAAGATTTTTTGTAAGTTCATCGTTTACTAATTTTAAACTTTGAATTTGCTCCTTAGATTCATATAATTGCTTGTCCATAGAAACCATACGTGAAGTAATCAAAACTTCGCTCTTAGTGTCATTAATAGCGTCATGACGATCCACGATTTCTTTGACAAGAGATATGTCTCCTTGCATAAATCTGTAAACCCAGTCAATAACTTTGACACTAAAGGTGGGGCTTACCCACATAGCTAAATGAATGGCTATTTTTGGGTGAACCCAAGTGCCTCTGTTATCATTAGCTCCTTTAGTAATAACCTCAATTAGTGGTATATGGGAATTCCCATATACCTCTTTTTTAATTTCTTCAACAAATTCTATGGTTTGTTTATTACGTAAATAGTCTGCCATTAATTTTTTAGGATTAATTTTAATCATGTCTGTAGCACACATATATCCATCATTGTCGCGCATGCGAATACTGTGTCCTGCAAATTCGTTCAAAGACCACATTTTACTCTTAACTACTCTATTATAGTATCTTTATACCAGGATTCAATTTTTAAAAATTGAATCCTGCATTCCTAAATTTATAAAAAGCCGATCATGCAAACCTACAAATTTTATGCGAACAATCAGCTTATTGAATTTAAAAAGTTGGACACCGACGAGTATGAGTTTTCCGCCATTAGGGATCATCTGGAGTATTTTGGAAAATCATTTCTTAAGGGCATGACATTCATTACAGACTTTAAAAATTACATAAGGTCATTTCGCCGCGACATAGTTGTGGAATTTCCAGGAGCCGGCCGCATAATGGTTCGTCTTCCGTTGCCCTTTTCGGATCAATTCGAATTGGTGGAACTTAAAGAAGTGGAAACTGACGAGATTAAAAAACTTAGCATTGTCATGCAGAGAAATAATGACGCTTTTGCGCAGGAAATAAAAAGATTAGAAAATCGCATTGGAGAGCTGGAAGCCGAGAATGATCGATTAAAGTCTGAACAAAAAAAGTATTATTTATACGGAGATCACAGCTTTTGCAATATAACGTATGCAAGCGACAATAGTCATCTTGAACAAATAAGGAACGTGATTTTAGAACGCGATTTTCCAAAAATGTCTACAAATACTTTGACTCAGCTCCAAAATATTTTATATGTGGAAAAATTTTTATCCATATTAGCTCAACTGGGATTTAAAGTTACATCTAACTCTGTAATAATTTTAGCCACGTCGTGGCGCACATATTTCTTTATAGAGTATATGAAAAAAAGGAAATTTAGTGGTGTTGTCATGCTATCAAAACACATCTTGCCTAAAGATATATGTGTGACACTTAACGATATAAAATTCGGTGATAATACGGAAATAGTGACACTTTTCGGAATTAACGTAGAAGGAGACCATCATAACAGTATTGGACTAAATAGATTTCATCAAATTTTATATTATTAAAGAAAAAATAAATAAGCATTTATTTTTTTCTAGAGATAAATTTCTCTACATTTTAAGATGCATAAGTACTGTCCTGGCTATAGGGAATCATCAGCAAATTTTTTGTACATGTTTTTTTTTCAAATATAAAAACGTTGAGTCGATCAAATGAATCGAGCTAAAATGAATTTTTTTTTCATATAAATCTTGTGTACTAAAAAATGTAAATGATTCCCGGTGTGCTGTTTCTTGGCAAAACGTATGGTCGCAAAAAAGACCAGCACTTATATAAGTTCAAGCCGCATGATCGCAGCCTTCCCGTCGCTTTTGTGCCATATAAAATCCCGGAAGTCGGATTCAGTAAAGTATTTCATGATTTATATGTATTAATCGTTGACGAGCAAATAAGCCAGATACTCGGCCCAACTAACGACCTTAACGCATACTGTGCCTATCAAATGCACTGCTCCGGGCTCATTCGGCCACCAATGCGAGACTTAACGCCAGACGAAGTAAAGAACTTGACCAGCATTGTTGCCGAGGCGCCCCACGAGGATCGAACCACGCGGGAGGTATTCACAATAGATGGTCCCACTACGGAGGACTACGACGACGCGTTTAGTATTTGTGGCGACATTCTTAGCGTTTATATTTCGGATGTATATCATATTCTGGAGGCCGGCAACTTATGGAGTGTGTTATCGCAGCACGTGTCAAACATATATTTGGGCACCCGAACGACGATGTTATGTTCGGCCCTTGTTGAAATCTGCAGTCTCGCGGCAAATAAGTCCGCGCTGGCGCTGGCTATGGACTACAACGCGGCGACGGGCGCGGCGTCATTTAGCGTCGTAAAAGTGCGCCCCTATCGAAACTATATATATGGCGAACCGGCATTGCTGGCCGATCAAAACTACCAACGCGTGACTGCCGCGGCGCGGCAACTTACTAATATTGTCGAGGCCGACCCCGAAGAAGAGGCCCGCGCTGTGGTCGAGTGCCTAATGCGACTCATGTGCTTTAAGGTTGGTGCTGAACTGCATGGGCGCAGCGTGGGAATCTTTCGCACCCTTAATGTGCCGCTGGAAGAGTATTTGCCCTCAAATAAATACATCCCGGCCGCGGAAGTCACGCAGGCGCCATATGCGCACATTACTTCTCCCATGCGGCGCCTCGTGGACGTAATCAATGCCGCTGTATTATTTGAACCAGAAAACAGCCCAGCAGCTATCGAGTTTTGTACGCAATGGGTCGATCGGCTAGCTGAGCTAAATGCAGCGTCTCGAGCAATACGGCGCGTTCAAAACGAATATGCGCTGCTTAGAATGTACGACGAAATAAAAGACTGCCAACATAGTGGCTTGATTTTATCTTCCGAAACCTATGAAAAGGAGGGCATATACTACTATACGGTATTTTTGGAGCATATTCGCCTGTTGGGACGTTTTCAGTCAACTGAGGCCATCGAGGGGCGAAACATATTTATGGTGTTTAAATTTGATAAGGAATCCTGTTTCAGAAAAAAAATAAGGCTGGGTTTAGCGGTGATATAGAAGATAATACATAAAAAAATTGATTTTTTTTATGCTTTTTGTATTTTAAGAGCAATGATGTTGTTGTTACATCAAACACCTGTGAGTGTGTGTCAAATCATCGTTGAGTATGTTGGATATAAAGACATTATTACAAGAGGAATCATTCCTGATTGCTGGGAAGATGAAGATTTGGTTAATTTTTATAGGAACTTCTACTTTGACCCCAGATTGTTTCCCAACGTTGACCGTTTAAAGTTTAAAAAAATAATCATCTCGGGAAAACGCGTGCAACTTTTGAAACACGCGTGTTGTGTTAAATTTACATGCAATTCTGAAGAGCAATTTGAATTATATGAAGGGTTGAAGGAAATTAAGTTCGATGATCATTTTAACCGTGACATTACCCTGCCTCTAAGCGTTCGTGAGGTAACATTTGGATTTGATTATAATCTTGAAATTGATCTGCATGACGGACTTGTAAAAGTGTGTTTTGGAGATGAATTTAATAGACCCGTAACGCTTCCTCAAACCATTCGGGAAGTTATATTCGGACATTTATTCAATCAGTGTATAGAATTACCTGAGGGATTAGAAAAAATTACTTTTGGAGGCAGATTTGATAAGGCAATTATATTGCCGGAAAGCATCATTAAGGTCGTTTTAGGAAATATCTTTAATCATCCAATAAATCTGCCAGAAGGATTAGATGAAATTGAATTTGGGTATCAATTTAATCATGAAGTCATTTTGCCACAAAGTGTTCGTAAAGTTAAATTTTTGGGCTGGTTTAATCATCCTTTAATATTGCCAGATGGATTGAAGGAAATCGAATTTGGATTTGCGTTTGATAATCCGATTGATTTGCCAGATGGTCTCGAGGTTGTTAAATTTGGGTATGACTTTTGCCAAGTGGTATTTTTACCAGAAAGCTTACACACAATTATATATCGTGACGATATGTTAAAACGAGAAGGAGATTATCTCGTACCATTATAAGTTTCGTGCGTTTATTATATATTTTTTTTCTCAAGAGGAAAATTTATTTGCCAATTATATTCATAACTTGCAATAAATTTAAAAAAAATCATAAATCAACATAAAAATTAAACATACAGCGATTGCGGCAAAGCTATATATTTTAGTAAAAGGTCAGGCACCCGCTGCAGTTTGTTACACATTTCTGTTTCACCGACGTACTCGCAGGCCTTATAAAGTTCCTCGGCAATATTAACAATTTCTAAAATGGCCTTAACAAAATCCCCAATCGATATGTCGATTGCACAGAGCACCTCTTTGCAGCCAACCTCATCGAGAGCATCGCACCATTTTAAAATAAACCGCAATAATTTATAATTGAGTTCAAAGTTTACGCCGGAGTTAATACCTCGCGTTTTCTCAGCCGAGGCATAATGACCATTAATGGCCGCTATTTTTTTTAATTCTAGCATTTTAGGAGCTCTCTCTCGTAGCCCTTTGGTTTTTTTACAACGCACAAAGCAGCTTAACAGTGCCGCTAATTCAGCTGCCGAAAACTGGCGCAACATACCGCAATCAACGAGATGGCCGAGCAAAAGCGGATTCGCCTTTTTGATTCGCAAAGCAACTATTCCACGCTTAGTTTTCTTTCGCGCGCTGTCGAAAAAGTCATTTTCGACGAGTATGGTTTCGATCGCATCAATTTTTTTTTGTATAAAGTTCATCATGGCTGTTTTTTTTCCTTCAATGTTTTCGAGAGTCTGAATAAGGTCATTTAAACGTCTTGCGCCGGGCATAGCATCTAATTTGTCCGCAGCTTGTGTTCTTTTCTTTCGCGATAGACGCGGTTCCATTTTTTTAAGTTCATGGATTGATGTGCGGTATTGCGTCACGGCATCGATCTGCTCTTTTGAATGTTCCCCAACTTTTTTGCGCAGGTTGTTCGCTCGCCTAACTAAAAGCACAACCTTTTGGTCAATTTCAGTTTTAAGCATGGAATTATGGATAATCGAATAATCAGTAGGTTCTTCCGTTTCGCTCGTGTTAGATGACGTCAGAACAATATTATAGGATATTTTCAGTTTTGATTTCAGCGCCTGCGGTATGTTATTCAAAACATCTTTCATATCGTCAGAATTGATAATATACAAATTTACTAAATGTATCACACTGCCTACTGAATCAATTCCTCTCCTCCCCGCACGTCCTGCCATTTGAATATATTCATACGAGTACAGATTTCGTCTACCTTCGTTGGAATACTTATGAAGCTGAGTAAATACTACCGATTTAACGGGGAGGTTTATGCCGGCTGCAAAGGTCTCCGTTGCAAATAACACCTTAACAAACCCGCGATCAAACATTATTTCCACCATTTCACGCAGAACTGAGAGCATGCCTCCATGATGAATGGCAATTCCTCTTTTAAGAAGGTTTACTATCTCAATATATTCTGACAAATACATATATTCTAAATAATTAGGTAGCTGTCTAATAATTGCCTCACATTCTTTTTCTATGTTGATGGCCGGTAATTGAAAATTATCACATAACTCTCTGGCACATTCCATAACTTGCTTACGTGAAAATACAAAAATAATACCCGGTAACATGTCATTATCCCGCATAAACGTACACACTTTTCGAATAACAAATTTGCGATTTGGCTGTATGCGATATTCATTTAATAATGCCCTAATATTACTGATATCGCGCGTTAATATTTCGTCCTCTTTTGCGTTTTTAATTATGTTTAAACGATCTTTGTGATCATCAATAACCCGTCGAACTGTTTTACTTTTAATTGAACCAGTGTCATCACATGTCATAAATGAATAGTGAGTCAAAGGTACAATACGTTCATCGGAAGTAGCTATCCACACTTCGCGCGTACCAATCTTTTCAATCCAGTCAGCAAACATAAATGGAGTAGCTATCGTCGCTGATAACATAAGTAATGAAGGTGACTCATTAAGCAATGCTAACATAATGATACTTTCTTCCCAGACATTACCTCTATCTGTGTCATTAATGTAGTGTATTTCATCGAAAATAACACATCCAACTAATTTTGCGGCAGTATTAGAGTTAAACTCTTTATTTCTGAGCTGATTGTGTAAAATTTCGGTTGTCATTATGACAACGTCGGCCATATCATTTGATTTTATATCACCTGTTAGGAGACCAATGGAAATTCCATCATTCCGAAACTTAAGAGTAAAGTCATGGTACTTTTGATTTGATAAGGCTTTAACTGGTGCCGTGTAGACTACACGCTTGCCATGATTTACAAAATACTTTATGGCAAACTCAGCAGGGGTGGATTTACCACTACCGGTTGATGCGGTAACGAGACTATTATGTCCTTCCACCAGCGCCCTTATCGAATGTTTCTGAAAGTCGCTAAGTTCATATTTAAAAATGTTAAAATGTTCTTTGTATTTTTGTTCTAATTCTTTAGGAAATATACCATCAAATGTTTTCACCATTTTTCTTTGATCAAATTACACAAAATATTAATCCACGTGATTAGAATAATATTTTTATAATGTTTATACAGAATAAAGCAAATAAAGTAAATAAAGTAAATAAAGTAAATAAAGTAAATAAAGTAAATAAAGTAAATAAAGTAAAGTAAATAAAATAAAGTAAATATTATAGAGATACATTATATATGGTGATTAAATTGCTATTATGGAATGTTAATTTAACACCGGACTTTTCCATTTTAAATCCCTTTCGAAACTCAAAGGAAAGATATCCAAAGATTGCGGAAATCATAAATCAATTTGATATAGTTGTTTTGAATGAATGTTTTTTATATAGAAAAGAACTTATGGAATTAGCTAATCATGCGTATCAGTACACCGATACAAAACCATGGTATAAATTTTTTAACTCAGGTGTTGTTATTTTATCAAAGTTTCCCTTTAACCGATCCATGTATAGACATTTTAGTTCCAATTCTTACTGGGATAGAATAATAAGCAAAGGCATATTAAAAGTTTCATTTCAAATTGGGCCAAAATTATTTGATTTGTATGGTACACACATGCAACAATATAATAATATGACCGCTCACGAGGTGAGACTTAGACAAGTAAATGAAATTATCAGATTTGTAGGCGAGACACGTACTATTGGCGCCGATATAATTTTAGTGGGCGATTTAAACATGGGGCCAGTATCTGATATAAGTTATAAAAGTTATCCGGTACATTATAGTAGCACAGAAGATGCAAGGCTCAGAAATGAGCAATACGAAGCTTTAATAAGAGGCCTAAACTTGACGAATTATGTAAAGGATGACGATATATGTCATTTGTTATACAATGGACGTACATTAAAGCCTGAACGCATCGATGTACCAGATTACAAATTATCGGATACCGGCGCTTATTGTTTAGAATTTAAAATTAGACAATTTAAAAAAAATGAATTTTCATATAAATAATTATTACTATTTTAGTATTGCTATGGAAGAAATTTTTAACAACTTAGAAAAGTTAACGGCCCTGCCATGCGATCCATTTTATACAAACTCCGATTATAACAGTCTTAGGCGATTGAAGGTGCTTTTATTATCTGGGGCTTTACACCATTCACCATTATATAGGGATAATCATACATCCGTTAAAATAAATTATTTAATACAGATAGAGAACAGTTGTTTAAATGAGACTATTAGAAAGGCAAAAGAATATGATATTAGATGTACATGGGGAGAATATCAATTTGAACAAATATATCATAGTACTTGTTATACTATTTTGTCCGCAATTGATATTACTTCCGGTACTGGATCTCCCATGCTTGTTGAAAAAATTTTTACAAAAAAAATCGACCTCAATACCATTGCCAGTCTGTCGTGTAAGGAGTTGTGCCCAGAAAAATATGAAATTATGGCAAAAAAGATAGAAGAGAGAGCAAACATGAAAGAGGTAGTTAAGTTTACAGAGTTGTATTTTTGTCGAAAGTGTAAGCGGAATAAATGTAAAGCCGAGTCTGTGCAAAATAGATGCGGAGATGAAAGTAATACTTATTATATAACATGTTTATTCTGTCATAATAAATGGTTTGGCGGATAATTTTAAAAAATAAACCGCGAATATTAATTATTTAAATATATTTTTTTTATTTAGTAAATGTGGCATGATTTTGAAGAGGAAAAGGTTTGTTGCTACGTGTCAGCAAATTTTCAATATAGACCTAATTTGGCCATTTTTTCATTTTTCAAAACACTCGTTAAAGGCGCGAGTTTTACAAAAAATCGTATGTTTCTGTTTTCATCCGGAGTTATACCTTTTTTATCCAAAGTTAATCAGAATGGAGCTGTAATCATAATAGAAAATAAATTCTCAAAATTAAACAGTGTTTTACTCATTGAAGAGTTTTGTAGATTGCTTGAAAAGCAAGAAAAACAAATCGAGTTTATCGCGCTTTTTATTCTATCACCAAACAGATATAAAAAGCCAAATACAAATATACTCTCTATCATTGAAAATCTATACATAATGGGCGGGTGCAACATACAAGGCCGAGATTGGTTTAACATGACAAAGAGTATAGTTGTTGGAACTAATGCTGGCAGGCACGGCTCTCATCAAATTCGCGCCGACGAGAATGACTGCGACCGTGCGTTTGCCCATAATTTGGGTATAAAAGTATTTAGAACTCCGGAAGATGTATTTCTAAATGCTGCTGTTATGCGTCGCTGGACATGGAAAGTAGACACCGTTGGTAAATTTTTAGAAGAACAAAAAAATAAACAAGAACCAGAATTTTCCAGCTTTATTGACTCTGTTTCCGATAAAAAGAAATTGATATTTATTGCCGGTGCACCAGCCTCGGGCAAAACACTGTTAGCTCGTCGCCTTTTGGATTTTTTAAAACGTTCGAACATTAACACTAAAAACTCAGTGTCTATGTTAGACATCAACACTTCTAATACAGGAGATATATGTGAAGCTATCGACAGTTTCAATGAAAACATAAATATGACACTAATAATAACAGATATGTTGTATGACGAAACATTTATCAGATATCTTAATATAGTGAATGCTTCCATTGACATAATATGTGTGGAGTTAGATAGCATTTTAAATTTGTGCGTATTTTTAGATCGGTTTAGGCTTCAAGTTACAACCTCATCAAAACTTATAGAACTTAAAAAAGAATATATCGCCCGTTGGTTTCTTACCAAGCGCACAAAATGGCCTAATGTAAAATATGTACCATTTCCTCTTATGTTGCGCACGCGGCCCGAAAGCTTTTTTCATTATTAGATAAAAAATTTCAGAAGATGAAAAAATTCAGATAAAAAAAATTATATTAAACTGATGAAATAATCATCAATAGACGTGATGTCAGTTAGTCGAGTTGATGTATATGCGGATATGGGTCGCCCTACGTGGGATGAAATTTTTATGAGTTTTTGCGAAATATTAGCACGCAGATCAACTTGCGTACGATTGCAGACTGCTGCTGTTGTTGTTAAAAACAACAATGTTGTTTCTATAGGATATAATGGATGTTGTTCTAAATCACAGCATTGTTATGATTATTGGAGATCTGAGTTTAAAACTAATTACCAAGAATATGGGACATGGGAGGAGTTTATTAAGAGCGATTACTTTTATACCGAGCATCATAAATATTCCACAAAAAATGAATTACATGGTGAGTCTAACGCAATTGTTAACGCCGCCAAAAACAACATTTCCAGCGAAGGCTCGCAAATGTATACATTATATGCACCATGCGTTAACTGTGCAAAATTAATTATATCCAGCGGAATTAAAAAAGTTATTTATCAATATTTGTATAAGAGGGATCTTACTGGTTTGGAGTTATTGTGTGAGCATGGCGTGGAAGTGAAAAATTTTTAAAAAAAAGAGTTAAGAATTTATATTTTTTTTAAAAAGACAACTTCGGCAAATTTTTAAAAGCGACTCTTTAATAATGTTTACGATTATAGGTTTCTCCAATTAAGAAATCCAAACTTTTCATCATCTGAATTAGAATAAGGGTCATATTGTGATTCACACGTATAGAAAGGATCATAATGTTCTTCATGCTCTTCTCTGCGCGTGGCACATTTGACACAAAATCCATATTCATTAACATATCCACTTAATCTACAACCTTCACACACGTAAACCACGTCTTCGTAAGTATCTTGTTCATAAGTATCTTGATCATAAGTATCTTGATCATACCACTCATCCACATAGGACTGCAAAATGTTCTTATAAAGGAAATTACGAATTTCTTCATGAACGGCGTTCATGCGACACTGCCACTTATAACGGTGAATAATACCTTCGGTCATTAAATTACTCACAGAAACTTTCAGGACAAGGTTAGATGTAATACTCATATACCCTCGCAAGTTTTAAAAGATATCTAAGTATAGAAAAATCAATTTTTTTGTGGTTATTTAAATAAGAAAAAACATAACCATTATATAAATTATGTTTTCTTTAGTGATGTGCTTAGATGAACAAAATGGAATTGGTATGTATGATGGTTCAATTCCATTCTGGAATTGCGCCGATATGGCTAATTTTAAAAAATTGACGTTCGGAAATATCGTCATTATGGGTCGCAAAACCTGGGACACTTTAAAACATCCATTATCTGGACGGATCAATATTATTATTAGCTCCAGTGGATTCGATTCTATAGAAGAAAACGAATCAGTTATGAAATTTAAGAGCATCGAAGAATGTATAATCGAGCTCTCAAAAAAAGAATACAAAACCCGTGAAAAATATGTCATAGGGGGTGCAACCTTATATAACTATTTTTTAGCTAATAAACTTGCGCAAAGGATTTATTGTACGAGAGTACATGCCGATTTTGCGTGCGATGTAAAAGTAGATTATAATTTTCCCAATGACATTTATATTCCCGAGAAACCCGAGAAGCCCGAGATTAAGGAAATTGAGACAAAATTAAATAGATGTGCTATTGGTGGACATATGTGGACCTACGGAATATACGAGTTTTTAAACAAAGAGGAAAGTTTGGTGCTATCTTCATTGCGGGAGATAATAGAGTATGGCGTAGACAGGGTTGATCGAACACAAATTGGCACTAAAGCCTTATTTGGACATTATTTTGAATTTGATCTAAGCAGAAGCACGATCCCGCTCGGTACAACAAAACCAGTGCCACTTAGGCTTGTTTTTGAAGAGCTTATGTGGTTTTTGCGCGGACAAACAGATTCAAAAATCTTGGAGGCAAAAGGTGTTAATATTTGGAAGGGAAATTCATCCCGAGAATTTCTTGATAATCGAAATCTTGATTATGCCGAGGGTGATACCGGACCGGCATATGGATTTGCATTTAGGCATTATGGCGCTGAATACATCGGCGCTGATGCAGATTATTCCGGTAAGGGATTCGATCAGCTTTCAGAGGTGATTCGTTTAATACGGGAGGATCCGCATTCGCGGCGAATTCTTATTAATTTATGGAATCCCTCGGCGCTGCATAAAACACCCTTACCCCCTTGCCTATATGGTTATCAATTTTTCGTGGATACTAATGAAAAAACCTTGAGTTGTCTCATGTCTCAACGTAGCAGCGATATTTCTTTAGCGGGCTTTTGGAACATTACAACAGGTTCGCTTCTAACTATTTTATTAGCACGCATCACTGGTTTAAAACCAGCCAGTTTGAAATGGATGATCGGCGATGTCCACATTTACAATAATCAAATTGATGCCGTGCGTACCCAGCTTGAAAGAGCGCCGCGATGCTATCCAAAGCTTTTCTTTAGAGAAAATGCACCCGGTCCAAATAACGGAAACATTACTGACTTTGTTTTTGAGGATTTAATTTTAGTAGGTTATAATTCATATCCGGCGATCAAAAGTGTCATGAATGTTTGAATCCATTCATGATAAAATTCCGACTTAAAAAATAATTTTTTTTGTATGAATTATTAAACGATATGGGTTGTGCTTCTTCCAAGTCGAACAATAGTAAAAACTCTAAGTCGAACGACAGAGAAAATTCCGATGAAAGGACTCAAAATTTTAAAAACCGTATGCGCGATGAAACATTTTTTCGCGTGCGTAGTATACACGTTCACCCCTTTCACATGTTAACACATCATTATCAAAAACAACATTAATGCATTTTTTGAGACCCTTTTTACAAACTATTCCTTTCAAGATAGAAGATGTGTTGTGTGGAAAAATTATGAAGATTTACATCGTTGTGTTTTTTAGTTCTATAAAAATTGAATTTTTATATATTCGTATATAAAATGAAGAACAATATTCTTTCAGGTGCTGAATTTAAGGATTTAGCCCTTGCTAACTCCTGGACTCTTGTTAAATATTTGAACTCTAATGACTTCACTAAACCTCAAGAGAAGCATCATAATTACCACTATCAACTTGGATTAAATATCATTCCGAAAAATAAAGTTAATCTTGATCTAGAAAATCAGTGCAGCGCTGGAGGATTATATTTTACGTACTTAGAATCTGCCAAATGGATAAACTATCATTGGTTTATCGTAACTGTACCAGACGATGCTCAAGTGTTAATAGAAAGCAGAGAGAAGTTTAAAACGGATAAATTAATTCTTCTGAACGAAATAGAGCAAATTTCATATTTATGTTTAGAAGCTGTAAAACGAAATCCCACAACTTTATATTATGTTAAAGAACAAACACTGGAAATTTGTTTAAAGGCTGTAAAACGAGATCCCGAAACTTTATGTTATGTTAAAGAACAGACACAGGAAATTTGTTTAGAAGCTGTAAAACGAGATGCTATGGCTTTACAACACGTTAAAGAACAAACGCGGGAAATTTGTTTAGAAGCTGTGAGACGATTTGGACCGGCTTTACAACACGTTGAAGAACAAACGCGGGAAATTTGTTTAGAAGCTGTAAAAGAAGCTGGTTGGGCTCTACAATACGTTAAAGAACAAACGCCGGAAATTTGTGAAACAGCCATTAAAGAGTTTTATCCATCTATGCGCTACGTTAAGAAAAAAACATTAGTTTTACGTTTAGTATATTTAAAATCCATATTATCGTATAATTTCTTCAATTAAGAAAAGAGTAGGATTTTTATTACATATTTTTTTTAGTTCTGTAACAATTTAAATGAAAAACGTGCAACTTTAACTTTTAAGACGTATTAAAGATAAAGCATTTTAGATTTTAAAAGTGGAATTAAGTCATTTAAGTATCATGTCTAAAAAAGCGTCGTATGGAATTGCCTTGTGTAGATATAATGCTGAAAAAAATAATAGAGTTGAAATCGTGATGATTAAAAAAAGATATAGTTATGCATTTTTTAATTTTGTATTTGGGCGATATAAGCCAAACGATAGCAAATATCTTAAACATCTGTTTAATAATATGAGTTTTTCGGAAAAAATAGATATTTTAGGTATGCAATTTGAAAATATGTGGTATCGAATCTGGTTAAGTATTCCGTCGAAGCATTTTGACATATCTGACATTTATAATACAAATGTTGCTCAAACATTATCAAATGTTGAAAAATATCGTTCTTTTTTTCAAAAAAAGAATAAATTTGAAAAAAACTTCGTTAACGACGGTGGCAAAAGATTAAAGGAACTCATCCGCCAAAGCACTGACGCTGAAATTATTTGGGAGATCCCTAAAGGAGGTAAACACGAAGGAGAAACAAACATGGATTGTGCCATGAGGGAATTTTTTGAGGAGACATCTATTTCTCAAACAAGTTACAAGGTTCTGTTTGAAGTCGCGCCGTCCGTTGAAACTATAAATGATGACGGTCTGATATATCAGCATTATTACCATATTGCAAAACTTCGTAATAATGCTGATATACATCCCAAAATAAATTTTGATAGTTTTGCTCAAATTTCGGAAGTTGGGCAAATAAAATGGATTTCATTAGAAGAAATAGAATTTATGGATATGTCTACACACGAGAGCGAAAAAGTAAGAACTACCTTTTTAAACATATCGCGGAAATTTAAAAAAGCTCAACGCATTATTGCCCTTAAAATTTGATTTATGCCCGTATAAAAAATGAATTTTATAACGTAATAATATTACGTTATATAAGTGAGCTTAATTATAAAACTAAATGTTGATCATAAAAGACACCTCTTTGGATTTCCAGAAGATCCGAGACGCAATGATTAAAATGGAATCTGACCGAGCTTTTAATACTTATTTTCTAGCTGAAGCAGGTGTTGAGATTCAAACAGTTCCTTTATTCGGTATTATCAATATTTATGTCGATGGTACCAGCAATCTTAAATTTGAGGATTTTATTACCTCATGGAAACAATTTGAGGCCGAATGTGGTGAAACGAACAACAAAGTATATAAATATATTGAAAGGGAAACATTTCCTTTCGGTTATGTCAGAAGTTTAGATAAAGTATGTAGAAAAATTAGTCCAGCGAATGACATGGCTGTCATATTATCTAAAAAAATTAAAGGAACAAAAAACTTTGAGTGGTTCATAAATATAATCAGACCTGGAAGTTTAGGGTTTTTATGTTGCTCCGGGATTGATATCTTTTGTTTATTCTTACTACACGATGCACGTCTGCTTCATAAATATTTAATATCATCAACTTTTACAATTATGTATGATACTGTAAACTTATTTAAAGAAGAGATAAGGCAGTTAGATTTTCCTCGAGCTGACCAGTACATGTTATATGAACGTGGTGCTATTATCACCGACGTGATTCATATCGATTCAGTACATTATCCGGCAATAACGGAATTTATTCTCTATTATTTAAAACAATGTATATGTAAAAATGATAGTATAAGAAATGAATATACTATCAAAATCAATTTTTCTGACTATCATCTTACTGATATGTATGATCCATTTACGGATGTAGCCCCAGAATACATCACCGATGGCATAGATTATTCTCAAGAATACGCAGATGATCTATGTTTCATTTTAGATTGTCCTCTCTTCGGGAAATGCGTACGTTTTGACTTAGAATATGAATTAGATGGGAAAATTATTAAAACATATATCATGCTTAGCAGTTTGATTGTTAACAATCAATGGAAAATGCCTATATCGATATGCCATCGTGGTAAATATCAGTACGGGATACGTGCGATATTATCTATGTATAAAACTAAATTTCGCGTAGATACAAATGTATCAATAAAACAAAAATGCACCGTAATTTATTTAGGTTGCATGTTAAATGGCATGCAACGCACGTTAATTAATATGAAATATCCTCAAAATATAAAGAACCTTTTAGAAGGCATTTTGATGAACAACTGTGAGATTATAAAAGAAGAGAATTCCCCAAACATTCATGTTTATGTGGTTAATCAGAACACTAACCAGATATTTGTGGGAATGAAAACCATTAGAGATGTAGATATTATGAAATATGCCAATAGTTCATGTATATTATTTACATGTTATCCCATGCTTTGGTTAAATAGCGATTAAAATTAAAATTAATTTTACAAAATTATTTATTTATTTTTTGAAAATTCTTGTCGGTATAGATATAGAGAAAAGTTCAGATGTCCATTTCAGTTGTCGGCGGAAAGAAGAAAAGACGATCCTCAAAGAAGGGAGGAAATTGCGGTGCTGTCGGAGGAAAGAGAAAACCCTCCGTCGGGGGAAGGAAAAGGCACTCCGTCGGGGGTAAGAAGAAAAAATCTTCTTCCAAGAAGAGAAAGTCTAGAAGATAAGCACGATGGATATCAAAATGTCATATAATCGTGTAGTTTATAAATTTTTTTTTTTTGGATCATATTAAAAATTGAATATTCTATATAAAAATATACAATACTACAATTTAATCATAGTTATAAAATATGTCGATCGGAATTCATGTAGCTAAGTCCAGCAAAATTAGAAATGCAACTTATGAAGATATGTCTTCTGCTATAGAAACTGAAATACGTCTTTTAGACTTAAATGCATGCCAAATCTTTACACATGGACCCAGAAATTATAATCGAAATAAAGTAGACGCTAATGCTATTAAAAAGTTTTGCTCTGAAGAAAAGGTAGACATTTCTATGCACGGTACTTATGTTTCGGTGAGTGTTTGGAAAATTAATCAAAAAAATAAGGATTCAGATGAGTCGCAAAAAAATATCGCACATATAAAGGATATGTTATTAACCGCAAAGCAGTGCGGTGGATCCGGGGTAGTTATTCATCTCCCTAAAAAATCACCATCTTTTATAGTTGAAACTCTTGAGGTGCTGTCTGAAAATAAAGAACTAGTTAAGTTAACAAAAGAGCATGTTTATTTAATTTTAGAAATGCCGGCATCAAAACCAGATGATAAAACTTATGAGACGCCGGAGAAATTAAATCAATTATGTGATCTTATTCGACGTAGTAACGTAGAACTCGAATGGAATTTATGTATTGACACCTCCCATCAATGGAGCTGCGGTATTGATATGAGTAAAAAAAATGCTTGGAGTGAGTGGTTAGCATTAATTGATGAATTTGTACGTTCCAAAATTAAAATTATCCATCTAAACGGAAACGCAGCTTCGAATTTTGGAAAAGGTAAAGACGTACATGAAATTATCATGTCGCCGGATGATGGAATTTGGAATAATTTAATATCTCAAAAAATGGCTGAATTTATTCAGACTGATGGAAAATTGGTATGTAAAAAAAGAGAGAATTTTTACACTTATCTTTCAACAAATGAGATTAAAAAAATTAAAGATAGTAGTTTGTTTGAAATTGCGCAATATGCCACATCGAATAATATTACGCTCATTTTGGAAATTAACCGTGGCGACTTTATTTACACAAAGTTTGCCATAGATATTGTTAGAAATTTAATGCGCGTTGATTAAATTATGTTTTATTTATTTATTTATTTTTTCATTCAGTGTCATATTACTGATTAAATACAAAAATAACATTATATATAATTGTGCAGCCATGCCCAGAGGTGGAACCGTAAAAATTAAAAAAATATCCACAGTCTCAAAAGATGATGCTGAATCGTTAAATAAAATGTTTGAACAAATGACAGGACTATCAAATGCTGATCCTGAAGTTATTATACCAAAAATACTTAAAGTAGAACATATCATCGTCAAATATTATAAGCTATTTTCTATATTAGTAAACTTCTCTGAATTTAAGACACTTTTGTCTGAATATGATGAATGGTTTAAAGACATTGAGAGTTTTCTTGAAAATCTAAAAGAAACTACTCATATTAACCCTAGTGAAAATTATTCACATGAGGATATCAATAATATTTTAAAGCTCCAAAATGAAAATGTTGAAACACTTAATAAAAAGTATAAAAATTTAAAAGAGAATTCATTTGTTAAGCAAATAATCATCACATGCAGTAATTTGGAAAATTATAAAACACACATAAAAGACAAGGATAATTTGAGTGACAAATTTATTAAAAGAGAGCCGGGTTTATCTTTGATTCCTTTCTCGTTTTCGACAATGGATCTAAAAATTTTATGGAGTTTGAATGAGCTCTCTAGTCAAGGAAAGAAATTTCTACTATCTATAGTACACTATTCATATACGATAGGTCGCGACTTATATGAAATTGTTTCAAGTCCAGACGTCGACATTGCAAAATTTAGTTCTATTTTAGTCGAGAGCATTACTAAGATGCGAAAACAAATTCCAAGATGCGATAAGGCATTTGATGTGATCGAAAACTCTGTTAAAATGCTAGAAAGTAATTTTACAACATATTATAGATGCTCAGTCGAAGCTGAAAATCCATCTATAATTGTGGAAAGATTTATTATTGACGTCTCAACATCACAATCAGCCAGTCCATTGGTTAATTCACAGTTTAAGAAGATTGTGACTTACTTGAAACAAAAGAGTTCCGGAATTAATGATCCAAAGATTAAAAAGCTTTTTGGAATGTTAAACACACAGTTTTCGGCCATGGACGCTGAGTTGGGAGTTAAACCTGACTCTAATCCGGCAGAAGAACAAACAGACGACGATGAAGACAAAGATGATGAAGATAGCACTAAAGACGATGCCGAAGTTAATGTCGCAGAAGATGATAAACCCGAATAAACTATTAAAAAAAATATTTTTTTTAAGAGTTGTTCAGATTGACATTTTTTTATATTCGATACTTGAGGCAATATCTGGTACAACGTTCTTCGCTACGATTGATGCTACTATACCTCCGAGCGCAATTCTTGACATCCAAATACCGGCGGCATTAAGACCATATGTTTCAGGATAAAAGACAAGAATGATCAAAAATATGACCACGAAAAGTCCAATCAAAGTTTGAGCCCCGACGTAAACCTTTTGTTGGTTATTAAGCGTAGAAAACTTAGTAACCAAAAGCTGTAAATCTTTTAGTGCATCCATTCTTTATGTATACTAATTCGACATAAAATAAAAATAAAATAATATAAATTCATGATGAGATATATATTCAAATGGATGTGGAATTAAATTTGTACATTTCAAGATCTGAAGAAATTTCAGATCAACGGTGTGTAAATGATACAAAATGGGATCAATACGATGGAGAATTGGAAATGATGATTCTTTTTCTTGAGCACACAATTAACATAGTTCGTTCTAATCGCGATAAATTCCGCTCTGCTCATGGGAAGCCCTGCGCTGACTCGGCACTTATCAAATATAACGAGGAAACAAATCAATATAATTGTAATATTGATGGAATAAAGCTGCGCGGAAATTTGGGTAATATTTATGATAGAAAAATTTTACAAAATGACCGCATCAAAGCACATCAAGTGGTACCGTGTAAATGGGGTAATACATGTAAAAATGTTTTAACGCAAACATACTGTAAATTTTACCATGATCCTGAAGACCTTCTAATTTTGAAAAATGCCAAAATTATTTCAGAAGAATACTACGCCGATACTATTAAACTTATTCGAAACTTTTCAAGCACTTCTTGGCTATATTCTTCCCGTCCGAACGAATATATGCGTTCTTTTGGTTCATTCTCCACATTAAACCATGACATCGAAATGATGGAATTAAGACATTCAAAAGAAGCAGAGATATCAAATTTAAAAGCGCAAGTAATGCATGACATATTGTTATTGCGCGTAATTAACGCAAAAAAAGAATGATAGTCCAAAATATAACTAAATGTTTTTTTTCATCTTGCATTTCTTAGAATTCATATTCACACCTAATCCAAAACGTTGAGGTACCTGTACCTGTTGGGTTTATTCTAACCCGTCCAACTGAAGTCGAATCATAAATTACTACACCAACAGCTGGCGAATTACCGGAGCTTATAAATTGACACGTCCCATATAAATTTGTAACTCCACTTGCAACCGAAACTGGTAAGGAAAATGTAAATGTGTTATTTCCCGTAGCAGCTACGTCTCCTGTTACTTTCAGATACACTTCGATAATTTTTCCAGAATACCTATATGCCTGAGAGGAACTGTTAACTGAAAAGTTTGATAAATTGCTACCTAGCGCGAAAGTTACATTCCATGTGTTATTTACTGCTGAATGTTCTATAATACTATTAGCTATCGAGTTCATTGAATTAAAAAATGTGCGAAACATACTGTATGAAATTACATTACAAGGTAATGTATCAGTTTTGGAAAGTACAATTTCACACCTTACCAATTGATTTTTATCTACTACAGTAGTACTTGTATTTCCATCCAAAATCTTGTTTGTATAGCTATCATTTCGTTCAAAAGAATGGTTTCTGATATTAACCATTCCAGTATGTGAAGAAGAACCACTCGCGTATAATATACAACCATTATTATTGACGTTATTAATTGACCGACAATCGCTGATGGTTATATTATTTATTTTTCCATTTCCTTGTACGACTTTTTGAATTCCATTAAATGTGCAGTTTTTAACAACCATATGTTCAGTTGAATCAGCTGCAATTAAAATACCTATTATAGGCGGTATAGTTGTTAAATAAGGAGCAGCTGAAAATGTGCAGTTTTCATACACGACTCTTTTGACGGAAGAGGCGCCAAAATATCTCTGTATTGAAGTCGCCGTTCCTGATTCTCCTTTAGGGTCTAAATAGCATTCACAATTTTTAAATAAATAATTCTCTTGCATTACGCCATGTGAACGCGCGCCATATCGCAAAGCACCTAGATTCATAATATCATATAGTTTACAATCCTCTAGGGAAATGTTACTTCCTTCGATATCCATGCCGGACTTGCCACCCCTTCGAAAATAAGTATTTTTAACTATAATATCATTATTTGCAGAATTAATCTCTAATGATGGACCCCATCCATCAAACACAGCTTTCATAGAAATAGCATCATTACAATAATTTTCAAAATTACAATTAAAAATTTTGATGTTCTTCACACTGAAAAGAGTCAACATATCATCAGTACCTATTCTATTTGTAACACCGACTCCAGAATTGAGCGTAGGGGGACCCGCATACCACATTCCATCTATAAAGACATTATTTAGCTCCAAATCTACAAGCATGCGCTCAAGATCTATTGCGTAAGGCATTATGTAATTTGGGCCACTCATGTTACTTGAGGCCAGTCCGGAAAAATCAGATGAAACCGGCTCCACGAATTTAAAAGTAACGGTAAAGGTACCATCATAGTTATACACCGGCTTTGCATTCGCCTTAATACCGACAGCTGGCGTTCCATAAACTGAACCACCACTGGGAAGCATGGCTGTATTATTATTCGAAGGGATTGTAGAACCTCCCTTTTGTGAGCTACTCGTTTGTACGATTCTTATGGCCATACGCCATTTTTCTAAATTGAATCCAGTTGGAATGCCGGACATGGTAAAAGTATCTACTATATCAGCTGTTTGCCCCGGAGCAATTGTAATAGTTCTATAAAAGGTTTTAAACAAATTAGGATTACTGGGTATCAGACCGCCGCCAATCAGCATTGTTTTTGTAACCGGTGAAGTAATGTACCAGTGCGCCGGAAATAATTGCTGAGTAGCTGAATCAGTTAGGTCCAACTCAAAAAAATCAGGATCATTACTGTTAATATTACGATCTATAGTTTTAACATCACTATTATATCTTATTCGCCCTTCGGATGCATATCTAAACCTATCAGTCCACCCGGTCTCATGTCTGCTGGGATAATTCCACGGCTTTAATCCCAAATCTTTTATAATAGTACTATCTGAACCGGGCAACACTTGGATAAGCGGACTAATTGCACCGCTGACTATTCCTGACTTATAACCAACTATAAATGTGTCGTATTTCCCGGAACCAGCTAAAGTGATATTTCCAACACCGACAGTTAAGGTGCTTTTAATAACGTAAAATCCTTTTGAAAAAAACAATTCTCTATTTTTTACATGCGGACTTGACAAAGCTTTACTGATTGGTAATATGTTATCAAATTCCTCATCATTCTTTTTTGCGCCAAACCATTCTATTGGTATCCTATCACCTAATTTTCTTATCCATCGACCAGGTCCCGTAGAGGTATATGAAAGGTAAGCATTTAAGCCAAGCGCGGGACTTGGAGCATTTGGATCTATGACGATACCTCCATCATGCTGAAGAGTTGAGGATGCAACGTATTGTAATGTTCCATACTCGATATCATCCTTTTCATAAAAACCTTCTACAACAATTGTACTTGTAATACTAGTGGTTTGCGTTAGCGCCTCAGCTATGTTAGTAGTATTTTTGTTTGACGTGGTGACGGTAGTTGTGACATTAAAATTTGGATTTCTTGGCTTTTCCGTCATTATATATTTACTAACTAATTTTAGTTTTAAAACTAATTAAAGAACACTGCACATGCAAAAAAAAATATTACTACGGACGTGTATCTTACTGTTTATAATCTTTAGTAACCTTTTTGTATTTGATAACAGATATCAATAGCTGATTTATAAGATCCCAAATAACTTTCTTTTCTTCCTCTGTCCTTTCCAGAAATCTCTTTTTAATCAGGTTTATCAGGGTATACATAAAGGTTTTATTTTCATCATCCTTCACGAATTTATCGAACTTATTATTGACAAAAAATTGCGTATCTCTAGATAAAATTTCATTCCTATAAATCCATATTTTGTCCATCGATCTGTGCATAATAAGGAGTGGATCAATTTCGCGTGCTAATGTTAGTTTATTTCGTAAAAATTCCACATCAACATTATTTGGTTCAATTTTTTGACATATTTTCAATATTGAAAAAACTGCTCTATGAAACTCATCTAATATTTTATTTTCATCTTCTGATAAATCTCTTTCTACTTTTTCAAATTCACTCATAATCAACGACAAATAAGACTTTTACAACGGTGAGTTATGTTTTTTTTTAATTTAAAATTTTATATGAATATAACCGTAATAAAATTTATGTCATTTTAATTTTATAGAATTTTATAAATAATTCATGGAACAGCAGGCACTATGTGTGGATATTTTTAAGGGAGTCTATGAGGAGTATAAACAAATGACAAAGATGCAAACAGATGCTCAATCTCTTACAGAGAAGTGCACTCCGGATTATGTAAACTTTCAAAAAATAATCAAATATTTCAATATATTAGATGGTATTCTAAAGTATGTTGTTTTACTTGATGATGAATATTATTTGCGTGTATCTAAGCAGTTTGATAATTTAATGGCGTCTTCTATTAATATGCCGCGAACAACAGAAGAATTATTTTCTCTGTATTCGACATACCCACGTGCTATAGAAAAGCTACATGAAGAACTTTATGAATTAATCAATTTAGAGCATTATGAAGGATTGTTAATAATGCGTAAAATTAGTCCATTATTATACTATTCTACTATTAATACAGATACAGCAAATAAAATTTCCATGTTTGAAAATGATACAAAACACGTTGGTTTGATTCTAGATCGTATGATAAAAAACTTATTACGAGATTATGTTAAAATGTTTATAGAAGTGGAAAAAAATAAAGTAAAATCTAAGCATGATAAACAACGAACAGAGTGCGAATCTAGCGAATAGTTTAAAACTTAGCCAAAAGGGCTATAAAAAAATTGATTTTTTTTCTGTATAAATTGTATTAAGCGTCATGTCTAAGAAGAAATTTACCGGCTCATTCTTGGAACAAACTAGAAAGAGATCCGCCGCGTCTTCTGTAGAGATATCTACCAAAAGGCGAAAAATGGATCACTTATATCAGAGCATCATTGCAAATATGGTGAGTGTTTTATTAGTAAAATATTCAGATCACATGATTAATAAAGTGCAACAATGTGCCGCGTTAGGTCAGAATAAGTGCCGCGTCTTCATATTTGAAGATTGTGATGGCGTAGTTCCCGGGACTAATTTAATGAATATGATTATTTCGGACTTTATTAAAGCACTTACATCGGATCCTAAGTTATTCAAAGGATTCACTATTAAAGCGGAGAAAATATGTTATCCATTAGAAAGTACGCCAATTGCGTCAGTCCGTGGAATACCAACTTTATCTCCAAAGTATTTCATGGATGTGATATGGGGAGCTGAAGAGCCCGAAATCACTGGATTAGAAATGTACAAAACTGGTCAAGTTAGAATTGCAGTTCCTACTATTATCGTAGATTCGTCTAATGAAACTACAATTGAAGAAGGAGCATATACGTTGGCTTCGTTAGCACAAGAACCTGTCTTAACAACTTCCTTAAATGAAGGTTCATCTTCGGAAACAAACGTCGTTCATTTCCAAAATCTACAATAAGAGAACCCTGTTATAAAATTTAATATTATTTTTTATTTTTATCTCTGAATAGATATTTCCTGAATTCATACATGACTTTATCTTTAACCCTGTTTTTACTAAACCATTCCCATGGTACTCCATGCAATCGTGAAATAATGTAGTATAAGCTATAAAGTCCACATTCCGAGGATGATTGTTGGTTAATTATGCGCGTGACTACAAGATCCTTCACTGGTTTACTAAAGTTAAGGGAATGTTTAAACTTCTTCATCCAAGCGGTTACTTCGGGGAGTGGTAGCTCCCCTGAGCTATTAAAATATTCCACGGTAAACACTTCTAAATCATCTGAAAAATCTCCAAATATAGCAAACCAATGAATGCCCTTTCCAGTAGAGTAATCAGTATTCATAACTGTACCAAAAGTTCTAAAACCGGCGGCATATTCATCAGACCAATTAAATTTTGCTAATTCTCCGCCGGTTTTTTCAAAATCACGCATTTGAAAAGGAATATGAAAAAAATTTCTACGTTCATATTTTTTTTTTACTTGATCTAGAACATCATCTATGTCAAAATTTGATAACCATTCTTTTGTGAGCCTTGGTCCTAATGGTTTAAAGTTTTCCTTTAATACTGTGTCAATCGTGTCGGGATTCACGTATCTCTTAACTTCATGATTATTAAGTACACATGATTCGCTATCACAGTTATATCTCTCTTTTAAAACATCCAATACATTATTGTTGTTTTTGATTATGTCAAAGTCAACCGTAATTTGCGAATCTTCGTTGGACACTTTTTTGGTTAGAATTTTTAACTTATTTACTACTGAAGGTGGTGAACAAAATCCTTCAGTTTTTATAACATGGAAGCCACATTCATCGTCGATTTCGTTTTTAAATTCCATACTATATTATATATTATATACGAAATTATAAAATGGAATTTCTCGTCGAAACTAAGACTATCGAGTCCGTCAATAAGTTTATAGGTGCGTCATCAGATGTCGCTGTTAACATGGTGTTGGGCGGATATGGCGCTAATTATGTTGTTGGTGGGGTAACACTACATCAAATAAGGAGTAATATGCTAGAATGGAAATTTTTACCAAAAAACACTATGATGGCGAAGCGTATCCAAACTGCCAATGAAATATTAAATTTACCCAAATTTATCGATAACCCAAAAACATTATGTGCCATCATAAGAGAAATCTATAACTTATCGGACGAAGACCTTTTATCAACGCTTTCTAAAAGTCTCGGTATAAAAGTCTCACTGGAAATTGCGTTGCGTAAATTATATTATGTATGGCGCGATCTGATCGAATTAACATTAGTACTTCTGCTTAAAAATAATGAAGTTAATGTCCCGAAGGGCTCTGAAATTTTAACTAATATTAATATCATTGAATTTCAAAAGTCACCCAAATTGAAAGACATTTCTGAAAAACTTCGAACATATGAACATAAAGGATATTGTCCACATGAGCCCATCGTTAGAATTTTACATCTATTTACCTTTCCATTACAAGAAGTAGTTACTCTTTTAAAAAAGGACAATCCAGAAATATTTTTTTCCGTCGATCTAGTCAGCGCCTATAAAAAAATTGAGCAAATAATAAAACAAATTAACGTGCATAAGCACCCATTAAAATTCAAAAAAGATAATAATTTTTCCGATAATGATGGACTAGACGCTTGCATGGAAAGATTTTTAACATTATATAGACAGACTTATCCTGCTCTTGAGGAACGTGAGCAAAACTATATAAGCGCAGCGCAAAAAATAACGGAAATATGTAATATTGTTGAAGATATGGTAGTAAATATTATAAAATAATATGTGATCAGAACATAATTGTTTAAACAACTAAGAAAAAATATCAATATAAATATAGTACAAATATACTATTAAATATGATGAAAACACATTCATGTGGTGCCATTTTATATACTATTTATAAAAATAAAGTATTTATTATTCTTGGTAAAGAGCATGGAGATTGGTTTCCTTTTAAAGGAACATGCGAACAAGGAGAAACATATGAACAAACCGCCGCGCGCGAGATTGAGGAAGAAACCTGTAAACTGGTTAAACTTAGTCCTAATGACATTAACTTAAAATGTGTATATAGTACATCACGAAAATGTTATCATATTGGATTAAATTTTGTTCCATATACTTTTGTCAGAGAATTTTACAAAGTCCGTGAAATGATGAGTGATAAAAACTGTTTAGAAAAAACAGACATCAAAATGTTCAACATATTTAGGCTTGATAATCATTCATTTCATCAGGTGACCGAAAAACCCTTATTATATTATTATCCGTTTTTAAAAGAGCTGCAAAAAAAAATAAACATTACAGTAGAAAAACAAATACCAACATTTTTAAAAACTAAATCATCTTACATTAATAAAAAAAATAATGAAAATAATTCTAAATACGAAATAGAAGTAATTAAATCTTCAAATTCTAATATGTGTCTAAATTAGTAAAAACTAGTTTTTGTCTAACTTTAAATTTATTTTGATACCATAAAATAGCTAAAATATCATCACTTAAAGAATGCATCAAAAGATGCTTGATATCTAAATTAGATACTCTTTTAAGATCAAAATTTAAGAGTTTATGATTACCAAAAGTTTCTACGGCACATCTATATGGAGTTCCCACTTTATTAAATTTTTCTTTTTTATGTACATAAAAACATTCCTTTACTTCCCCGCCATAGATAGTGGCTATCTTTTTTTTGTTTGTTTGACATTCCGTTAATGTTTCATATTTGCATTTTATTGACTTCGAATTAAACTCTTTTGTCAGATTTATTAAATTTGGAAATGGAATCTTTATGTGAAAATCTTTACATAAACTAATATATATTCCACTCTTATGGTATTTATCACCCGTATACCAATAAAACGCAGGCGGAATGCTTTCAAGCGTTTCAGCGATCGGTAACTCCAAAAAGTTTTTTTGGAGATCTACACCTTCTATATTATCTAATGTGATCGTACCGGTTTTATGCACGTTTTTATCATGAACTGGTTCGGTACATTGTGGATAAGTACGTGTGAGGACTTCCGAATATTTATGCTTTGTAATTTGAGTGGTCATGCTCTTTTTATAAGAATCAACACAATTTAATTCTTCTCCACATTTCACGTTAATGCCGTGTAAATTTTTTTGCACTGATAAAACAAACTGCTTATCATCATCGGAAAAATATATATCTTCTAATTTTGATATGGCTTCCTTATACAGCTCAATAGTTGCGGAGACAGATTGCATCTTGACCGCGAGTTCGTCAAGATGCGCATCAGACAAGCATTTTTTATTTTTTGGTAAATTTAACGCTATATTATTATATGTTGATAGACTCTTTTTAAGATTATCATCTAATTTTTTGAAAAAATCGCATATTTTTTCCATGACGCCAAAGTTTATTATAAACTACGAATTAGTTCAACTATTATTATAGTTGAACTAATATTTATATCGCATACCATAAATAAAATATCAATGAAACATCAAATTCTTGCAAAGTTTATTAAAGATCACAGCCATCTGTCTGAACAGGGAAGTAAAGAGTGGTTAAAAGAAAGACAATATACTATTGGTGGTAGTGAAATTGCCACCGTAATCGGAAAAAATAAATATTCAACCGTTCAAAACTTGGTGGCACAAAAAATAGGTATTTCGCACTTTACAGGTAATACTGCCACGCGATGGGGTAATTTATTTGAAAATATGACAGAATTAATTTTTCAGTCCTTATTTTTAAATGGGGGAAAGATACATTCTGTGGGAAGCATCCAAAATAAGGAAATTGATACTCATAAGTATAGTCCTGATGGATTATGTATAATGAAGATATTAGGTGAAATAATGATAATTTTATTGGAGTTCAAATCACCGCTTAATTCAATTCCCGAAGAAAAAATTCCCGCGCATTATTTACCACAAGTTAAAGCGGGCCTATGTACTTTAGACATAGCAGAAAAAGCCATTTTTATGAGCAATATGTTTAGGAAGTGTCGATTATCAAACTTAAATTTCACACCGCATTATGATTCATATTTTCACAGAGATAATAAAAAAAAAGTGAGTTTTACTCAAGCCCTTGCATGTGGTATTATTTTATTTTTCATTCCCGGAAAAAACATTAATGATTTTTTATCCCTTTATTTATACGAAAAAGAAGAATTAGACGAATTGTCTGATTTCGACACTCCTAAAAATGAATTTGCTTTGTCTGAAAGTGATATGAGCGCGCAAGAAGAATCAGGCAGTGAAAGTGATAATAGCTCTAATAACATATTACAAGTAAACGATAAAACCATTCTACAAAAAATTTATAAAAATGTGGCAATATTTTTAGAGTCGAAAACAGACCAATCAGAGTACAGCATGTTGGACATTGGAAATTTATACAGAGAAGAAACCGAAGAATGGTTACAATTATGTAAACCTAACGAAGGTGATAGTTTTTTAAAGGCGAAATATATTAAACCAAATTTAAATGTGAGTGCAATAGTAGAAGATAATAACTTATATGTGTCTGATGAATTAAATTTTCTAAGAGAAAAGTCTTATGTTAAATCAATTGATCGAAGATTTGACTTTAAAAAAACAATAGAAAAGTTTAAAGTCAACTCTATTAAAAGAGGTGATATACCAGTCGCTGTACTTCCTTGGAAGCTAATGAAGTCCGATATAATCGTTGCAGAAAGAGATGAAGAATTTTTGAATGTACACAAATCAAAGATAAATAAAGTGGCCGAAGATATAAAGTATATAGTTGATGGCGCATCTGATTTAGATGGACGCGCTGCCCTTTTTGATAAGTTATATCCCGGCACGAAGATAATACAACATTATTGGGATAGTAAACTCATATCTGAATTTGATGCAAAAGATTTTGATTAATTCAAAATACTACAACAAAAGATCAATCAAGTAATGAAAGCTTATAGAGATATAATTTATAAATAAGTGTTTGGAATATGTTGCTTTCATTGGTTATTATCCGGTTTAAAACATCTTTTAACAAATTATCGAACAATTCATACAAGATATCATTTTTTTTTACATGTAAAAAAGTGTTTTTATCGGGTATTCTATCTATGAATATATCATGCATGTGCTTCGTAAAGTCCCTCTCATAAATATTAATGACAGCTAAAAATGATGCATATACTTCCGATACAGATATATTTTCAGTTTCATATATTGACATATTTTTAAACAAATACTTGTAGTATTCATTCATAATTACCTGGCTGAAAATTTTCAGAAAGGATTCATTGTGCGCCAATGCACTAAAATCATAGATATTTTTTACGTTCGTGCTATCAAGCATCTTTTTAAACTTAGATAAAATTAAAATGTATATCTCATTGCGTAAGTACTTTGGATCAGCCACTTGTGATTTTATTTTAAGCGAGTCTACATTTGGCTTGACGGATAAAAACATATTGTCAACGATTTTTTTATTTAGCATTTCATTATAGTTGTTAACTCTGGTATTGCTATATTTTTGTGTTCTAACAAATTGGAGAAACTCACTCACGCTAGATTTTCTGACGAAGTATGACCTACTTTCTTTGTCAGGTTCTAGCTTATTTGTCATGATACTATATTTCCCAGGATAGAGCTCCCGTGCGATCAATACAAATTTATTTTGTTCATCTTCATGAACATAGTTATACTTTACGCTCCATTTGACTGAGTTTTTTGCAATATAGTCTATTGTTCTGTTTCTATGAATTATATCGGTAGTTATACCATCATCACTGTTATGTATACGATCGAACTTCTTTGATTCGTTAAAATCGATAAGAGGAAGAATATTATACTCTATTCCTCTGTTAAGGATGTGCTCAATTAAAATAAAGTCATATTTTTTTTCTTTACAGAGTCTGATCAAAACCTCAATCGAATCAGTTTTTTCCGCACCATCATTAAAGGGCATTTCTATTTTAAATATATTATTTAAAATACCGTCTATATTTAAAAGTCCGCTCGTATTGACTAGCCCGAAATTTTTGAAAAATGGGTTAACGTCAGAATATAACAACATGGTTTTATTATCGGTTCGAAGTGATAATATTTGATTTTTTGTTAGCTCAATTATATTTATTATCTCGTAAGAGATATGTATATTTATTCCAGTGGTATGTTGAAGTACTTTATCAGTGACTTCCTTATATAAAGATATCGCGTTTAGCGATTTTTCGATTATTTTTGTAAACTCTTTAAACGCTTGAACTATGTCTACGGTACCAATTATTTCATTACTGATTTCCGTGCTTAAAATGCCCAATATATTGTTATCTATCTCAATAATTTCTTTTTTTATTTTTGTGAAAAGCACCTGTACTTTTTCATTATATTCACGTGTTTCATTAATAAAAGTTTGTGATAGAAATGTCTCTATATTTACTTTTTTATCTAAAATTTTTACAAACCCGTCCTTAATAATATCCATTAAGATATTAAGAATAATAACATTTTCATACAGGTGGATCCTTTCAGTAGTGTTAGTTTGCGCGACTGACTTTAATTTATTTACGACGTTTATCATATTCTTTAATCCGGTTATGATTTTGTCTACGTTAGTATTTTCATTTTTAATAAAAATGTTAGTAATTCTTTCCAGAAGAATATCTGATTCCTCTTTTAATTTCATTATCTTGTCAATTTTTTTTATCAAAAGCTCGGCTGTCATTTTAATTTAAAAAATGCTGGATTATATTGACTTAAAAATATAATTTCAAATTAAATTATATCCTCTAACTGTTTTAAATGACAGACACACATATCCCAGTCGTTCCTAATATCGGGGCTCATAAAAAAACTAAACGAAGTATTTTTGAAAATGACGCAGAAGATGTACCTCCATTATCGCGTAAAAAAATAGACATTTTAGATATAGAGACGCAAAAGACAGATGAAGAAACCGCCGCAAAAAAAGAGGGTGGGAGCATTTCCTGGATTTTAATAGTGTTAATTATCGTGATCATAATCCTGTTAATTGCTATAATTTTTTACGTTTTTAGTAAAAACTCTAATAGAGGAGATGCAATTCATCCAGAGATAGTCAGACCTATGACATTTGCCACTGCACAACACGTGCATAGAATGACTAATAATCAGGAACCAGCTCAAAATACACAATCTAATGGACCAGCCCGGCATCAATTATACGTCGAGCCGACAAAAGAGGAACTTAATGCGACGTTATCACGAGCGCAAGGTGCGAAAGAGCTCAACGACGAAGAAACGCAGGAAATAATTTCATCACCGATTGATGATGCAAAACCTAAACATGACGATGATTCAAATGTTATTAACATTACAGAAATTGATGAAAACATAGAAAGTTTAATATATGAAGACGAGTTCAATAATGATGGTAACATAGATAGAGTTGATTTTGAAAAAATAGACGAGTTCCATAGTCAAGTTATAAATTATGATTAACAGCCTATCAAGGTTGCTAAGTTAGATAATTTATTATTTTTTTTTGATACTGGCTCGGCTAAAAAAAATGCCAAATAGGGCCGTTATTTAATTAAAAAAAATTGAAAAAATAAATTCCCATTTAAAGAAATAGAAGGTATAGGGTCATACATATATAACTATGTCAACATCAGCAACAAAGTCTACAAAGAGTCAACCCATTAAGAAGCTTGTTAAGAAATTAAACAAGTCTGTCGAGGATGTAGAACCAGCACCAGTTGTCACAAAGTCTAAGAAACCTGTTAAAAAGACTGAAGTAGAGGAGGAATTAGTTCCGTCTAAGAGTAAGTCTACAAAGGTTAACAAGTTAACAGAAGATGTAGAATCCGAGCCAGCGGTGAAGTCTAAGAAGGTACTTAAAAAAGTAGAAACGACTGAAGAGACAGTTTCAACTAAGAATAAAATTACAAAGTCTGTTAAATCAAAGAAGGAAGAGGAAGCAGAGGAAGTTACAATTGAAGAAGAACCAAAGAAGGTTAAAAAGGTTAAGAAAATTAATGACAAGCCAACGTTATCTGATAATTGTGGTTTAAATCTTTCAGTAGCAAAAGTAAAGAATATCATTTCTAATCTTTGTATTAATAAGGAGCAATTTGCTGTCCTCAAAGAATTAAAGGATTCTAGAATTATTAGTGAAGAGAAGTTAGATAATGATATTTGCTCAAAAGATGAGACCGCAGGTAAGAAAAAGAAGATATTCACCTTTACTCTTAAAGGAATTTCAGAAGAATCCCTCGCTTTCCTTGAAAAGGCCCATCAAAATAATTTAGAACTTTTGAAAGAGTCATATGCTAAATCTAAGATTAAGAAAATGGATGATCCTACTAGGAAGGATTATATAGCACAACGGAAAACTGCAGTCATTGCTCATCAATCTGAGCAAAAGAGTGGACATTTATTTCAGACGCATGAGTTTAATGTTGCGGAGTTTAATATTAAGTGGGATAAGAATTTTTACGATGAAATGGCAATTTTAGAATGGAAATCTTTAAAGGATATGGAATTGTATGAATATTGTGTTATGATTATAAATAAGATGAAAGTCAGATTTAATGCTGAAAGCAAAATTTTTGTTACCGCATTTGTCGAATATATTGTACAACAGATTGTTATAAATGGTACAATTAACTGTGTACATAATAAAAAGAAGATCATTAAGATGGAACATGCTTTAGATACTTCTTCAGAAAATTTTAACAAGCATTTTAATCTGTTTCCTTTGATTCTAAATCTAGAAAGTTATCATAAGGCTATACACGAGAATTCTATTTCGGAGGATGAAGTAGAATCCGAAGCTGATGCAGATGTTGAAGCAGATGTTAAGTTGGAGGAATCATCTGATAATGATCAAATAAATAGAAAGTATCAATTTAAATATTATGTGGCAGAGCTTTGTAGAACCGTGAAAATGGAACTAGCAAGAAAGGATAATCCTGATGACTTTTCAAAGTCAGTGTACTATAATGTTAGCGTCAGCAAGGTTTTTAAGAATTTCTGTTCGAGTATTATAGTTGATCTTATTAGAATGTTTGGTGAGGTGTTAAAAGTGGAAGTGGCAACACGAAATGTTAAAACAGTAAACTATACAATTATTCAGACATTGGTGCATGTTGCACATATCATGTATGGTTTAGGTCCTCATTTGGATGAAACAGTTAAGTTTATTCAACAAAGATATTGCGTTTATCAAAAATTTATTGGGGAACGAAAGACTAAGCGTGTTAAGTCTGACTCTGCTGAAGAAGATGAACTTTAAAAAAATGAATAAAAGATTATAAAAATTATTTTTTTTTAAATTGGTATCAAAAATAGTTAATATTTATTTATTATTTAGTTAAAAATTATCCCTTTAAAGACATGAATGTATATGAATTGCTAATGTAGCTCAATCGGTAGAGCAGCGGTCTTATTAACCGCAGGTCGCGGGTTCGATTCCCGTCATTAGTATATAATGGTTGATTTTTTTTGATATAGTAAACTGATACAGTATCAGAATATTTCTAATTTCCTTGATATAAAGACACAATATATATTGTATTATAGTATTCTATTAATTCTGATGAGTGACGATCGAAAAGCACTGGCGCCTAATAAACCTCGTCCTGGTCGTCCACCTAAAAACCCGCCAAGAGTACCGAAACCAAAAAACGGCATTGTTGTCAAGCCTTCGGATAGAGTACATTTTATAGAGTTTCTCTATGATAAACCTTTGGTTTTTAAGAAGTTATGGCAGTTTTTTAAACTGATGGCCGTAGACAAAATTCAAATCAATTTTACTAAAACACATATCTTTATGTGGTGCCATGATCATCATAAAAAAAGTCATATGCGTGTGAAGATCAATTGTGATGAAGTTAATCATTATTATTGTGCAGAAGATCATGAAATTGGACTTCTTTGTAAAAATCCAGAATTAGTCATGAATACCATCGATAAAACTTGTAATAGTATTTTATTTTTGTCCACTCAAGATAACGTTCAGAAAAACATACAAATTGTGCTGAAAAATGATATCGATTTTGAAGAAGTACATAAAATAGAATTAATAAGCGAGTTAAATAAAGCGGAAGAGAATGATAAGTTTGTAGACGAGGAATATACAATTAAGTTTAAATTACCAGGAAAATATTTCAAAAAGATGATATCCGATATAAGATCATTTTCGGATCAAGCAACAATTCGTCAGGATGGCTGCGATGAACCTTTAACTTTTGAGTATATCAAACATGATAAAAAAATTAAATCTTTACATGTGGCAAAAAATAGTGCTTCCATCGCGTTAAGATCGACTCTAGACGAGGACGATACTTTTAGAACAAGCTTTAAAGTTGATTATGTGAAGCCAATCAGTTCGGCAGTTTTAGCAGAACATATTGAAATTTACGCTGACGAAAATAAGCCTCTTATGTTCACTGTTCAAATGGATGATAAAGCTATAGAACTAAAAATATTAACCGATATTATTGACAATAGAAATGTTGACATTTAAATGATTGTAAAAAAATATTTAAATTTTATTTTTTTATTGAATAAAATATAAGGATGTCAACAGATTTTTTAACCGGAAGTTATAATTCTATAACTAAGGTCTTTACTGCGTACGATGGTACTCAATATTATATTAGTGCCAATAATCTGTTGCAAAAACCTATCCTTAGAAATTTAAACTATTCTTCAAGCCCGTGTGGTGTAAATACCTCTATGAGTAGTTTTTCAGATAGAAGTTCTACACATAGATATGTGGGACCGATATACTCATGGTTTAGTCCAAATGACTTGCCCAATGAACGATTTTAAGTCATCACTATATGATTTTACATGGATTTTATTACATTGATTAGGTCTTTAGCTGTCGTAACATCTGACAGACCTATAGTAATTATTTTGTCCTTCCATTTATCAGTTATGCCAATATTTAAAAAAACATCTTTTGCGAACTCGCAAAATTGAACATTACTGATCTTCTTTTTTTTCTTTATTCTTAAAATAGAAATGATATGTGGCGCGCATACGTTTTCATTTTTAATATCATTTCCAAATACTATAATGTCCGGCATTTTCTGGTCTTCGCCGTCTTTCTTAACATTTGCGGACACAAAGTCTGAGTAATACATAAAGTTAGTACCCTTTAAGAGCCTTCCCTTTAGACTCACAAGACTTTTATTTTTTGACTTTCGACCCTTATACAGTAAATTGATTATACTCTTTGCTAAACCATATGTTCGCGAGTCTTCTACATGCAGATTTTCAATATCAGGACCAAATCTAACGGAATGTTGCGCCAGTTTATATCCTTTAAGAAGGTTATTGTTAATAACAATACAACTTAAGCCGGGATAATTCATATCAAATGTTAATATATCTATGTTTTGTTTATTCGGTTTTATGAGTAATTTACCGAATGCGTAGGTACAGTCACAAAATAATGGCACTTTATACCTATGTGCCAGTTCGCCTATTTTTTTAATATTATTAATAGATCCAGTGAAGTAGTTAACGAATGAGTTAATTATCAAACATGTCTTATTTTTTTGTATAGCACGTTCGATTTCTTCGGCATTTATTGTCCCATAAATGTTAGATTTCACATAAGTAACTATCACGCTTCCATTTTTACTAAAAGTTTTAAGCGCTAAAAGTAACTGCGGATCTTCCATCCTGTTAACCACAATATGTGGCTTTTTTTTAACACTTGTGTATGACATGATTATAGCATGAAGTAACAAAATATAAGCTTCATAAATATTATTAACGAAATATATGCTATAATTAGAAATCTCCATAATATCCTTTATTAAATTAATTACCGACTGTTTATCAGACTTCTCATGTCCGAAAGTCCGAAATCTGTCATTTAGCATAAATTTATTATTATTTAGATAAAACATTGTTATATCTTTTCACATAAAAAAAAATAAGATATATTTGCTCAAAAGTTTAAAGATTATTCGACCTAATAGATTGTGTCACATCTTCTGTATCCTGCGCGGCTTTAATCGCAGCAAGTTCCTTTTGAAGCCCGTTGATGATACCAACCAAATAAGTATGCTGCAATTGTCTTAAACTTTGCAACTGCTTAAAACATAAAGATTGCTTTTTAAAGCAATCAGATTGCTTTTCAACAACCTTAGAGTTAGTATCTTCATATTCGTTTTCTAATTTATTAAGTTCCTCGCGACTGGAAAATGATGAAAACTTTCTTTGTTCATAAAGTCGCTTAAGTAGGGTATGACTCGCATCTTTCGCATCATTTAAAGCCACTTCCAGCAAAACAAGCTTTTCAACATTACTATTATACTCGTTTGTCAACTCTTCAATATTCTTTTCTAATTCTTCCTTAGTGGGGCTCACTGACATTTCGGATAATTTTATAAACTTCAAATTTGTGAAAATACGCAATCAACTATATTTATATGAACAGTCTATTTGTTTAAATGGAAAGTTTTATAAGAGATTAAGAATCATAAAATTCTATTTCCATAGGAAAAAATGCCCTCTTAGAACCGAAATAAAGAGTAGGCCTTACACCCGTTAAAATATTATTTTTTGAATATGTTAAACCAGTAGCGGTAACGCCCGCGTAATCAACCACAAGAGTCAATTGTGTTTGTGACTGTATAGATAAAATCGTATACTTTACACCATTAATTTCTATTACATCAGACGCATTAAAACTTATACCAAATGTTGTTGATGTACCAAGCACAATAGGACTACCATTTGTAACAGATACTGTTCCTGCACCTGTTACTTGTACGGCGCTACTATTAACATCAATTGTGAGGGTATCTGATCCCGTTATAGTTGCTATATGACCTTCTGTTCGATTTATTGCAGTTACTATGATAGTGTCGGTGTTAATATTTGCCGTGCTAAAATTGGATATATAAATGCGATCTCCTGTTTCTAAATTATGAGGCGAGGTGGTCATAAATGTAGTAATTGTAGAGTAAATGGTAATGTTTGCTAACATTCGATCTGTGTCGAAAGTAACTCTTTCTAATGGGGATCCGAACGTCAATGTAAAAGTATCCAGCCTTGTAATGGGAGTTCTAAATCTAAAATAGCCGTCATTAAAGCTTTCAGGCTCTAAATTAATCCACCTGTCATCTACGGTGGTGCTAAAAATGAAATGAAAACGTCTATTTTCCTGCGCTATAAATGACTGAGCCGACATTTCTTGTATTAAAATGGATGCTCTTCCGTAATCGTTATCCATATTTGAATTATATGGTAATTTAATAGGGAAAATACGTATGGCAGTAATGTCTTTGATATTTCCAACGGCGTTAACAGTACCCTGTAGGGTAATTTCATTATTATTAAAAACCCACTGGAAGTAAGTTGTCCCATCGTTATCTAAGGTGCGATATCTTGAATCCAACATAATTGATACGGTTCTTTTGACTAATCCCGGATTAATTATGCGCTGCAAATCGGCTATAGTTTTATTACCCAACAGTGACGTAACCTCAACTTGGTTTGAAAACGTAGTTACAATTTGTGTAGCAAAGTCGGTATGTGATTCGGATTGCGAATCTATTGCGGTATTATCGCCCACCACACCTATCTGTTCTTTCATCATTTCATGAATATCTACATTTTCATCTTCTCCGCATGGATTTTGTACTATATCTTCGGCTATTTTCCCAGACAATACTTTTAAAATATGTTGCGTATTCTTGCCCATAAAAATAACCGGATCAATATTTTTCAACACATTAATGATGTAACTTTTTTCTGGCTTGAGAAGATGTCTTCCGAGATTTTTTTTGATCATAGACAACAAATCTATAATAAAAGCCTTATCATTAAACAGTCTGTTGTAGTTACTTGAAAAGTAAGTAAAGTTATTTTCATATTCCGTCATTTTTGTATTATGCTGTAATTATGGCAATGCTTTTATATTATATGGTTTATTTTATTCAAAAAAAAGAGACTGAATTCCACTTCCCAACCTAATTTATATAGTTGAACATATAAAACTTATAAATAAATTATATTATGAATCGCGGGAAATATCATTCAATAATGCATGTAGGATATACTTATTAATTATTGTTCATTTGTTTAGATGAAAATTCAAAGACTAAAAATAAAATATTTAATTTGTAAAAACATTTAAAATTCGTGTTCGAGCGTTTCGTCATCCCACCAGATCGAATTAGCGTGTGTACGTAGTTCCTCTTCTAAGTATGGTATTAAACTGTTTTTATCCCACATGGCTCTATTTATAATGGCGTGTTTATTTTTTTGCCCCATGTCATACATTCTGTACGTAAGGTTATCATCTCCTGATAAGGGATAATTACTTTTCCCGTGGTATAAATTATCTATATCGTTATAACATTCAGATTCATAACTATCAGTGATTTCCGACTGTGACGTCGATTGAGCTATATTTTGTTGCTCTTCTTTCGAAGGGGAGTCTTTAACATTAACTTGTTCTGCTTTTTTACATATATTTTTTAAATCTAAGTTCATATATATGTCGGAAACCGAGCAGTTACGACGATCTTCTAAGTGATAAATATATATGTAGAAAAATATCACCAGGAGGATTATGAGAATTTTTATCATTTTTTTTAAATCTGAGAGACGTTACTCAAAATAAGTCCCTTCTAAATTTATCTTTTTTGTAATATATTACAGCATATAAAAATTGAAAAAAAGATTAATAGTATACCAATATGGAGCAATTATTTGAAAAGTACCAAAATATTAAGCTCTGTTTGACCCAATATAGAAAATTTGTATTGGTGGACAGTCGAACTACCATGGTTAAAAATGCGTCTATTGATGAAAAAAATGAGTTTTTAAATTTTGAAGAATTTAAAAAAAAGATGCAGCTAACCAGTTATGTAGTTCATCACTTAGAAAACAAGAATGATGGTGTTAAAGTAGATGCGTTTCTGTTCAAAGTTGATAGTAAATATATGCGCACTACCACCGAATTTACAAAGTTACTCGACAGATATCGAGAACCATTTCATATAATGATTTTCTCTAAAGAGAAGTTAAATACATACTTAACAAAGGCCATTAGGAAGTATCCACATCTTAAAATAGAAAACTTTCTCCATAAACACTTTAGCTTGGAATTAAGTAGAGGGCCGCTGTGTTCTGAGCACAGAATTTTAACTCCCGAAGAGACCAAAGAAGTTTGTCTAGATTTGATGGCACACGGCCATAAGCTTCCTGCCATTCCAGTTGACGATCCGCAAAACATATGGATTGGCGGTAAAATCAATGAAGTCATAAAGATACTTAGATATTCCGAAATTACTGGAAAGTCCGTAGGATATCGTATTATAACTCCAGTTTCTGGAAAAATAAGTCAATCATCTGTTATTAAAAAAGAAGATGTTTCCGGTGTTCCAGAAGCAGTTAAGGAAGATGAGGCAGAAATTGTCAAAGAAATTGATGAAGTTAACGAAGATTATGAAGACGACTATGAAGAAGAATAGAATTAAAAATTTTAATAATTTAAAAAATTTTATTTTTTGTATGTCTCTTCTAAAAACTTTATGAAATTGACACGCGCTGTAAAGTTATTATTTATAAGAAGCTTGTGATACTTTTTTGGCTGGTCAATATAAAGATCGATTAATTTCTGATTAAGGTAGCTTTTTTTACAAATGGCTGGAGTGTTATTGATTGAACAACTTACTTCCTTTATAACTTCAACAATTTTTTTTTTCCGCTGTGCGAGTGATTGTTTTTCTGGTTCAGTTGATTTTAATATATCTATTAATTTATCATTTACTTCAAATGTGCGAAAATATTTAGTTGTGAAGTCTGGATTATAATTTTTTAACCAATTATTAACATCTATGGCATTGATAATTCGGGTCTCCTTTACCCCATTTTCGTCAAATTCATACGTAAACAAAAAGTCCTCTTTTTGTTTTAGTTCGGCAATTTTTTTTATCTCTTTTATGATAAGCTCATCTTCTACAAAACATTCATTCAATACACCCTTTTTACCTATAAATTTAATTTCCAACCCTTTGTTTATAAATTTTAAATGCTTTTTTTTTAATGTGCTCATTCCAACACTATTATATAATTTATGGTATTTCAATTGCCCAATTCTAAACCCACATAATGCTGTAATTCGTAAAATAATGGAAATTAATTTGTTCTTTGTGATTTTAGTTTCTTTCAGATGTTCAATCATTTTCAACGTCATCTGCGGTAACTTTTTTCCGAAGTCAATCAAAGATATAAATTTAGCTTTATCAGCTTTTGCTCGCCACTCTGTTGAATATTTTTGCTGAAGTCGTTGCTTATCATCATAACCTTGGTACACGATCTTTGGAGATTTTTCGTAAAATATAATAACATCTTTGTATGCAGGTGGAATGACCAATTTTTTAATATAATCAAGTATGTCGGGGTCCTTAATTACGTTTCCTTTTGGATCCTTATACGTCCACTTATCTTTGGTACCTTCGCGTGAAATTATCATTTTTCCTATACTTTATGGATTTTTTTTTGTATTAGACAAAACATTTTAACTATGGGCAGCATTTTTTATGTTTAAAAATAATATTGGAAGAAATATATAAAAATGAGTTTAATCATACCAAGTGCTAAAACAAATATTTATTCATTAAATAACCAAACAATTATTTCATATTCGTCTGCAGCGCGAGATTCATCTAGAATTTGGTATAGTATCGCTAGCAGTTCAGATGGTAGTAAATTAGCCGCAGTTGTTAATGGTGGTCAAATATATACTTCTACCGATGGCGGTGTATCCTGGACAGCGAGAGATTCATCTAGAATTTGGTATAGTATCGCTAGCAGTTCAGATGGTAGTAAATTAGCCGCAGTTGTTTTTACTGGACAAATATATACTTCCACTAACAGTGGTTCTTCCTGGACTGCACGGGATTCAACACGGAACTGGTTTAGCATTACAAGCAGTTCAGATGGCTCTAAATTAGCTGCTGTTGTTTTTACTGGACAAATATACACCTCTACCGATAGTGGCGTATCGTGGACCGCGCGAGATTCAACACGGAATTGGTTTAGCATTACGAGCAGTTCAGACGGTGCTAAATTAGCCGCTGTCGTTGACGCTGGAAATATATACACTTCTACTGATAGCGGTGTATCGTGGACCGCGCGAGATTCAGCGCGAAATTGGCGAAGTATTACAAGCAGTTCAGACGGTACTAAATTAGCCGCGGTTGTCAATGGTGGTCAAATATATACTTCTACAGATAGTGGCGTTTCATGGACTGCGAGAGATTCTACACGAAGTTGGTTTAGTATTACAAGCAGTTCAGATGGTTCTAAATTAGCCGCGGCTGTCATTGGTGGTCAAATATATACTTCTATCGATAGCGGCGTTTCATGGACTGCGAGGGATTCTACGCGGGACTGGCGCAGTATAGCAAGCAGTTCAGATGGTTCTAGATTAGCTGCTGTTGTAGATGGTGGACAAATATATAGTATATTTGCGTATGATCGAGGTACAATAAACATTGCTCCAACTTCTGTTTCAATTACAGCAGCGACATTAACTAATCTAAATTCAGTATTTGTAGACAGTTTAGTTATATCATCTACGAGTGCTACAACTGGTACGAATGCTTCGTCTTTATATGTTCGAGGTGCTCCAATAATAGGAACAAACATAACAAACACAAACACATACGCGGTAAATATCGCGGACGGTCGATTAGCATTTACTTCTACATCTGGAACAAACTTAAACGGCGTATCATTCTCAGTAACAAATACGGCTAATCCATATACAAGCACAACAAACACGCCAGGTAGAATATTATTAAATGATAACCCGATTTATACAAGAAATGACGCAAACCATTTCTTGTGTCATGGCAACATCTCAGGTGTTACATACGGAGGAACTACCGTGGATGGGCCCGCTTTAGTTGGATATGCCGGAGGTCTACTTGGTTCATCCAACGGAGGATTAGCATGGGCATTAAGTTGGGATAATAGTACGAATGTAACTATAAACAATAGACTACTGATAGATACGAATGGCAGTACATCATCACCTGCCATATCTTGGACAAGCTCTTTGGACGGATCGACAAATACTGGTATATATAAACAGAGCGACGACAGAATTGCTATTACTTGCGGAGGAAGTCAGGTGTGTGCTTGGGGTTCTGTATCAAATAATGCAGTTACGGGTAATACCAGCACTAGTTTTGGACTTTTAAGTACAAGCGGTGCCGGCACCGCTTCAAATTCAAATAGCAGAGCATATGTTATGTGGGTTCGCGGAAATTTAGCAGTCGGTGGCACTGCAGACGGTGGGGACACCGGTACCATAAACGGCCAATCTGCAAACGAAATAAATGTTTATTCTGATAGACGTATAAAAACAAATATACGACCTATACCAGATGAAGAAATTGATAAATTTTTACTGTTTGAGCCAATATACTATAATTACTTCAATTGCAGCACGCAAAGTATTGGGTTTATAGCACAGGATATTGAAAAAGTAGAATCTTCTTATACTAACCCCATTCATGAGTATATACCTAATATATTCAAAAAACTTCCTATCAGAAGTGTTAGCGAGCATAAAGGTCTTTTTAATATTAATTTAGATGCGCTGTACCAAATAGAGGAGGGAGACATTCTTAAATTAATAGATTCAAAAAAACACGAAATACAAGCCCAAGTAAATAGCATCCGAGAAGACATACTTACTATTTATATCAACGAAGAAAATTTGAAAGAATTTACTCCAGGTGAGGAAATATTTATATATGGCAAGTTAGTGAATGACTTTTTACTCATAAATGAAATGAGCATTTTTAAACACCATATGGTTTTTACAAAAAAGATGTATAGAACTTTTAACGCACGCATCGATGCTTTGGAATTAGAAAACCAAAATATGCGTGCAAGGCTTGATAGATTAGAAACAGTGCTTCTAAAAAATTGAAAATAATATAAACTTATATAAAGTATCTAAGCATCCAAATGAGCTACTTAGAAAAGTTTGAGGCATTTTTTAATGCGTATAAATGTGACGGTTATAAAGAGTTGGAACTTAAATTGCTTATTGATCCACGTGGAGCATTTCCCAATTTTATTAAACGTCGTGAGCTGAATGATGCAATAAAGATTAGTAAAGCCATCATGGCACACATTATGTGTATTAGTAAAGTTAAAAAGATACAAACGGTTAATTTCATATTAAATGGGGTTTCTCATGAGGCTCACATAAAGGAACTACATTTTATAAATGGCATTCAAGTTAAGGAAAAAAAACGCATCTATAAAAAGGAGAGCATTCATTCCCCCATTTTTCTTTGCGATCAGGTTCGTGATGACGGTCGCCTGCCATTAAAACTTTCCTTTAGTGTAGAAACGGATTTTTCTGAAAATATGGATGACTTTGACTTAACAAGGTTTAAATATAGATTTTCGTTCGAAATAAAACATTGGAGGGCGGACATTACATTTATTAAAATATCCAGTTCTAAGGAGCTATCCGTTATGAAGGAGATTAAGGAAAAGCTATTTATGTCAAATGTAGATGAAACTAATATCTTTCAACATGATTGGTTTTGGACCTATTGTGATAGAATTGAAATAGAATTTGAATATAATTCTACGGAGGAGTTTATAATAGATCATATACAGGAAATTTATGATATGATCAGTTATACAGCAAATGTTAGAAAGGATTTACTTCAGACAGTAGACAACTTAATTAATAATAATTCAAACCATACAAAGAGTCAAAAAAATACGATTAAGAAAATATTACCGAACGCAATAGAGATAAATAAAAAGCAATATTTAACAGAAATATTGCCAAATATAGACAACTTTTATATTACAGACAAAGCTGATGGAATTAGAACATTATTATATTTAGATCAACATTCGGTGTTTTATTATGATAAAGAATATTGTGACGTAGAGCGTAAGGATGGAGATGATATATTTCCGCATGAAGAGACAATCATAGAGTGCGAACGCATAGATGATAAATTTTACGCATATGATATAATTCAATACAACGGTATAAATGTTTCCGGAGCATCGTTTGACATGAGATTAAATTATTTGCATCGAGTGAGATGGTCCGGTTTAGTGGTGAAGAAGTTCGTAAAATTAACAAAGGAAACCTATCGAGAAGATATACGATCTTTTTATGAGTATTGTCAGTCTTTGACTGACTATAATACAGATGGTATCATATTTACATCATGTGTTGAGGCATATAAATTTACCAAATTTTATAAGTGGAAACCGATACATGAAATGACCATAGACTTCGTGGTGAAAAAATGTCCAAAAGAATTATTAGGCATAAGTCCTTATATTATTAAAGAAGGATTTCATTTATATTTGTTGTTTGTCGGAATTTCTTTGAAAGATGCGAAAAAATTAAATGTTGTACGTATACAACATTATCATAAACTTTTTCCAATTATCGATAAGAATTATTTTCCTGTTCAATTCGTACCAAGTGACTATCCTAATGCATATATGTGGTATAGTACGGAATCAGATCTGGATGGTAAAATTTGCGAATTTAATTATTGTAATGGTTGGGTGTTGAAAAAAGTGCGTGAAGACCGCGAGCATGATTTCAAAAAGAAGAATTATTATGGAAATAACTTCAAAGTTGCTGAAGTTATTTGGAGAAATTTTCGTAATCCTTTAACTTTAGATTTAATATGTTCCTCACGTGACGAAATAGTAAAAAACTTTTACTTCATAGTAGAAAAAAATACAATGTATGAAGGTATTCGAAAATTTAACAATTATGTTAAGCAGACACTTTTTGATAGGTTTATGCTGAACGATAAATTAGTGGTTGATTTAGGTTGCGGAAAGGGTCAAGACTTGTTTAAGTATATTAAGGCCGGAGTAAAAAATGCCCTCCTTGTTGACACAAATGAAAATAATTTATGTGAAGTCATAACTCGTAAATACAGTTTTTGCGAGAGTAAAGCATTTGAAAAAAATATTACGGGTATTTTTCTCCAAAATCTAGATTTAACACAAAATTATTTAGATAATCTGGTAAAATTAGAATCAAATGGATTTACCTTCGTGACAGGTCGGACACATCTTGTGGTGTGTAATTTTGCGATACATTACCTTGTAAATAACGATCGTCAGATAGATAATTTAGTTAATATGGTAGATGCTCTATTAGCACCAGGGGGTAGGTTTATGTTTACTTGTTTGGACGGTGAAAAAGTCTTTAACTTATTTAAGAGCGATTGTGATGAATGGGGGGACGGTAAAAAGTATAGGATTAAAAAACTCTATACTGAAAAAAAGTTTACCGGAACATCTCAAAAGATCGATATACTGTTGCCGTTTTCAGCAGGGGAACTTTATACAGAATCATTAGTAAATTTAAAGCTGTTAAAAAAGCACTTCTCAAAAAAGAAAATTAAATTAGAATCACAAGACACTTTTGAAATATTTTTACCTTTATTTAAAGGTAATTGTTTAGATGAATTAGATATGGAATATTTAAAATTGTTATCATTTTCGATTTATCATAAACAATAAATGTCATTTATATTAAAATATTTGTGGACTTAAGTCCATTTTTTTGTATTTAGTTTTACATTTTTGCTTTTTCAATTCTTCTTCATATTCCTGTTGCGCATCGATATTTATTCCAAATCCTTTAACTATGGGATTTATACGTTCGACTGTATCATTTATTTGTTTTACCATTCTCTCATAATTTTGATGATATTTTTTATTTTTCAATTTGTTAACAAGTTCGCGCGTTTCCTCCATGCTTAATTTTTGCTTTCCTGTGGAAATGCGTTTAACGGCTTCGCTTAAAAGCTCATTTTTATTTTTTTTATCTTCTATTTTAATTTTTTCCTCGATCTTTGCGTGGGACTTTTTAAAATCTTTGAACTCCTTCGTTAACATTTCGTATGTTTGCTTCCATACAATATTCGCATCCTTTTGCGAATATCGCTTAGTTTGTACAGATTCCCAGAGATATTTAACATAAGATGCTTGACATTCTATCCATTGCGTTTGCATATAATCTTTCTGTCTTTCTGTTGGCGCAGTTGCTTGATTTAGCTTTTCTTCACATTTTTTGAGAAATTTTCTAAAAGCTTTCTGATTATATTGACCCATACACACCATATATCTCGATACGATTGGGAAATTATTATAAAACTCTTTAAAATCTTTAGAAATCAGTTCTATCTTTTCGTCGTCCCTCATCGTAGGAAATTGCTCGTTTCCTACAACGGCAACTTTGACAACTAGCCATACCTTTTCCGCCTCCATGACAGCAATGGTTATGTACTCGTTATTAGTTTTTTGTTTTTTTATGGATTTTATTTTTAACTTGAGATCTTGTATGATGTTGTTATTGGCAGGGGTTTCCTGTATGTCATATTCAAGAACTTTAATTTGCTCTTCAATATCAGCAATATTTAAGTCCTCAGCAAGAGCATTAGTATCATGCTCCTCTTTAAGATATTTTAAAGTCTTTTCATATTCTTCTTTATATTTACCGATAACCTCTTCGCCGGTATACTTTTTTTTTTTAGCTAAAGTTCTTCGCGACATTATTATCATAATATGAGAAAAAAAAATTTATACGGATCATTAATTGAAATTAAATTAAAATCCGCTCAACATACCGCCAATAATTCGTTGGATATCATCAATAGATTTATCTTCCGCATTATCTTCCGCATTTTCATCCATCACTATAAATGCTGATTTTTCATCGGCTTCATCGGCTTCATTGGCTTCATTGGCTTCATTGGCTTCATCAGATAAAGTAAAAAATGTGTTTTTAGTTTCATTTAATCCATTTTTTGTTGAGCTAGTTTTTAATTTTTCATCTTGCTCAGACATCTCATTAAAACCAAACTCATCCATTTTTATATCTTCATCTGATTCCGCACCGCCAATAAAAGAACTGTTTTCGAGTGTATCATTTCCAGTAATGAAGGGACTTTCTTCTGGTTCCGATTCCACATCACAACTACATTCGGACTCTTCTGAACTGCTTGTTTCATCATCATCAGTTTCTTCTGACAACTCGTCGATTCGATCTCTCAATCCTCCTAAAACTTCTTCAAAAAATTCCAATCCATCATTGAACGATAGCATACTATCGTGAAAGGTGATTTCATCCTCTAACTTTTGACTCATCCTCTATATTATTCCTCATATTTAATTGTTAAATTTCTAAATGATATTTGTCGGACATTCTAATTTATTATAAATAAAATTATATATCGACTGAAGAAGTTCGGGAGACATATCAGAAAATTTTATCTGAGTGCCGTTTCCCTTCTCGACAATTTTATCATCATCTATTTCGGACCCTATGATCATTTGTAGAACATCTTTACGATAGTTTAGCTTAAGTTCATTAACGTTATCGCTGATATACAAAATATATTGGTTCAGTTTCACTTTCGTAATGAATTCATCAGACTTCATTTTATATTAAAAAAAATAATGTTTAAATTACCTAATTATGATCAATTTATTGTTTAAGTGAGCTATAAATTTGCCAAAGTATAGAATTCTTTTTAATCTTCTCTATGTTATATTCTCGTAAAAAACCTAGCAAAATTTCAAGATTTTTTTTACGTTCAAAAATTAATTTGTCATGCATTTCACTTAATGAAATATTAACTTCTATCAAATCATTAATATTAAGTGATTCAGATTTAAAATTTTTATCAAACTGATAGAATAAATCCTCATTTAAATACCTGTCACTAATAAATACATAATCGTCTTCCTTAATTTTATTAAATTCTTCTAAAGAAAGCGATGTTCCATGTGTTTTGAATGATCTGTATTTTTTATACGGATACAATAATTCAATAAAGAACTTAACTGCTTTTTTATCGAATTTATCTATTTCAGACACAAGAGCGTCTATCTCTTTAAATGCAGTTTCACTCTTCTCCTTTTGTTCTCCGTCCATGTCGGATGAAGTAATTATATATATAATGGGTGTCATATATGTGGGAATCAAAGGAATGGAGGAAATCGAGATTTCTGTATCAAATACAGGATACCTAGAATCATTTACTATAACTGGAATTTCGTCATCCTCTTTAAAAATGTCAATTTTAGTGGGATTTTTAATTTGTATGGAACAGTGTTCTGATTTAGCCAATATTACATTTTTTGACAAAATCTGCACTATTTTACAATTGTGAATTATTTCCCCATTTTCATAAAGCATACATAAAGCTTCAAATTGAACATCTAAATACACATATCCATCTAAAGATTTACTCTTACATTTGAGGTCACTTCGAGTTATAATTTTTATTATATCTAACACATAAGCCGATTTATAACATCTCCCATTAAAATTTTTTTTAAGTAATGTCAATACCATAACATCGTAATTACTGCAAAACATATCATTAATGTCATTAATGACAAGTCTGGTTTCCATAAGTTTAATCACCTTCATCGTATATATTTATAAGTATTAGTATTCAATTTTTATATTAAACATAAAAATTAGACGATTATAGTAGTATTAAAAAATTGATTTTTTTTAAACGTAAATATTAACATGCATAAAATTATGAATACCGCTATAGCATATTGCCGTGTTTCTACTAAAAAGCAAGGCATACATGGATTAAGCTTAGATGCTCAAGGAGAAATAGTTAAAACTTATGCTGAACAAAAAGGCATTACACTTAATAAGATATTTCCAAAAATATGTTCTGGTAAAACATATGACGTTTCATCCCATCTATTAAGTGGAACGAGGTTTTCAGAAAAGATTATTATATTTACCGATATTTCCAGATTTTCCAGAAATTATGCACTTGGACTTGAAGTGGCACAAAAGATTATGGAAGCTGATATGTCGATACATTTTATTAGTGAAAATTTAATAGTTGATCGCCTCACATTTGCGATTAATGGACAAATTTATACACAACTATCCGAGGGTTTAAAAAGAGCCGAGGAAGAATGCAAAGAGATTTCGGACAGAGTTAAAAGAGTTATAAATTATAAAAGAAAAAGAGGTCAATATATTGGAGGGTCTGTACCATTTGGTTTGCAATTGGTTGAGGAAAATGTTACAATTGGTGATGGCGAAAACACAAAAATTATTAAAAAATATATTTTTAACCAAAATGAACTCAATATAGTCAAGTTCGTTGAAAAATGCCGAAGCACGCGTTATACCGGCGAAAAATTAACAACTCTCATGAATGCTATTTCTACATATCAGGATCCTATTGAGCTTGTGCATAAAACTATCACTGATTATGAGGATTATGAAGAAGTGCATAAAGTTAATACGAAGCCAATGGACTTCAAAGACATATGTTACCTGTTAAATGATTACGAGGTTCAATATAGAGGCAAGGCATTCACAGTAGATAGAATTAAGAGGATTCGTCCTGTTAATGTGTTAAGACAATATGTGATAGATACCTCCGGTGGAGATATTAACAACCTGGTAGAACAATTAGAAAATCTAAATGTCCATGAAAACGACAACATAGATGAGGGAGAAATTGAGGATGAAAAAGAAGAGTCTCAACCGCAGAGAAGAGCTCATAAAAAGGCAAAACGTACACCAAGAGTGACTGAAGTACCTTTACAAGCACCGATGCCTCAACAAGCACCGATGCCTCCATTAACTCCAGCCTTTGCTGATATGATTGAGTTCGCTGAGGATTATCAAGAATTTTTAGAATTTAAAAAATTCCGAGCACTTAAAAATAAGAAATAATTTCATATGCATGAATTACATATTATTTTATTTTTTTATAAAACAATAAGTCTAAGAATACTGCGTAAAAATATGAAGCCAAAAAAATATAAAGTTAAAAATATACAAGCAAATGAGGTGCAAAAATACATATCTACTCTCAATGCTGGTTATAGCTTTAATGTATTTTGTCATAGTTAAGCCAATCCATCATGAAAAGATCAACTCATACATGTCCAACAGTATGGACGGTATGTATAAATACGGAAACGCGCCATTGCGCTTTAATAACGATCCAAGCGATATGAATTACTATAACATAGTTTCAATAAATGAAGAACTAGGTGTTCCTAATTCTCAAATCTTGACTAATAAAAGTCTATACAAATACGAATCTCTTTTAGTGCCCAGAAGTTCTATTCAACTTCGTGCCGGTTCCTCCGACGAAGTAGCACTTAAACTCTCAGATGGGACACATTTTTCCGACATGATGACAAATCGTGAAGATGCGCGAGCTTATACGCATGACCACTCGTTTAACCGGTATGGCACAATTAAAGAATCATATTTTGATTAATTCGCTTTATTCAAATTTCATTATTTTTTTAACTATGTCGCCATAAAATGGATATGATCTTTTAATGGGTACATATCCTCCTAAATCCTCCGAATAATCAAATATCTTTATCTCGCCATTAGTTTCAATATAATAAAATTTTTTATCTTCTCCGTTTAAGGAGACAATTACCTCCTTTGCGGTCACTTCCTTTTTATCCGAGAGAGTCTTGCATGTGTTTGGCTTTGTCAATTCTTTATAAAGATCCGATTCGTATAGCTGTTCATTTGTAGGCGCACATAACCTACATACAAATTTATCTTGGAGGGTTTGTGGTATTTTACTTCGGTTGACTGAGCAATCAATTGAAGCTTCAACTATGGCTAAAGTAAACTCATCACGTAGCTTACGACCATTTACCGCGGAACTAAAAATCTCTTCATCTGTGGTGTTTTCCTTATTCTTTTTATCGTACGATTTGGGATAGGTGCTCAAATAAATAAACGGTTGTACATTTTGATCTTTTTTATCCAGTGATGCATGACTAAGATATCTAACACCTCTGGCGATAATTTGTTCTATTCTTGCATAATTCCAAAATGGCTCCATGATGTGGATATGTCTAACACGGTACAAATTTAAACCTTCTGCGCCTGATTTCGAAATCAATAATAAACTTATGCTGTTCCCATTAGCATTTTCCTTTGAATTAAATGCATTAATAATATTTTGTCGTTCCATCATTGGTATATCTCCCGTTATTAAAGCATATGTATGTGTTTTAAGATTTTTTTCAGCAGAGCCTTTTTTTTCAGAATCTTCCTCTGTATCATACGGACCGGTAGAGAGTTGAAACTCTTCATTTCTATCTATAAAATTCTTGGATTTTTCCCAATATACCCATCCCTGTTTTTCCAATACCATTGAAAATAAAGCGAGTCCCTCGCCTGATACAAATTCCGAATAAACAACTCCAAGTTGATTAGGAAAGAGATTTATATTTTCGATAATTTTTTTAAATTTCGGCGAGTGTTTATCAAGGTTTAATAAGTCAGCTTCCTTCATTTTGTTGATGTGTTTAGTAACACTTGTTCGTGAATTCTTAAAAGTCAGTGCATATTCTGGAATGAAATAATTACTTATCTGTCGAGATCGTATCCTATATGACGATGATGATTTAGTTCGATCTTTAGCCGTAAAAAATTCCTCTTTATTCACCTTCTTCATTTTATTTGCCTCTTCTTTCAATTCTATTTCCCTGGTTTCTTGATATCTTCCGAACTGATATAGACTCATGGGGACCCTTTCCACAATTATAGGCTTTTGTTGGGGGAAATCTTTCCGATTTTCTTTATCAAAGTAGTATTCACCATAGTATGAAACTAGTCCAAATATTCTGTTTTGAAATTTTTCTTTGTTTTTTATCTCCTTAAAATCCTTCAAAAAGAACTTCGCGAATTCTTCGCGACTCTCCGGAAATATGGTAATTTTTCTTTTTTTGTCATACATATATCCTTTGAGCAAATTGAATGTGGGGACTATTTCAAATGGATTATTGATAATAGGTGTACCTGTCAAAAAAGCTAACTTTATGTTACGCGTGTTCATTATAGCGTTATACAACTTAACAGCATTTTTTGATCCGTTAGTTATTGCGTTGCTGAGGTTATGAAATTCGTCTATAATTAATAAAGAGTTTTCTAAAAATCCTTTCATGTGTTCGGTAAATACACCTAATTTTTTATCTAGCTCTTCTTCATGTTCCGCCTTATTTAATCTGGATAACTGTGTGAAGACATTCGATGCATTCAAACTGATGAAGTTATACTTTTTATCTACTATTTCATTTATAAAATTACTATTCTTTTCTCCGGAAGAATTGCTCGGGTTACTCTTCATATACTTTTTAATATTATTTTGAAAGTTGCTCTGTAAACTCTTTGGCAACAATATAATAATTCTCCTTTTCGGTTCAAATTTTCTATAATAATCAGCTATGGAGGATGCTGTTATGGATTTTCCAACACCAGTTGAATGATATATTAGAAGTCCCCTCACATCAGATTTAACCAAATATTCTCTAACTATATATTGATAATATTGTAAAAATTCGGCATCAGCATCATACGCTTTTTCTAGTTCATCAACAGAACGTTTAACTTTTAACGGGTAGTCTGTATTATTTACATCCATTTTTTGTATATACTACATTAAAGATGTAAATTTATAGAATAATATAGGTATCTTAATAGTTTATATGTCAGTCAGAGCATTAATTGATGCTTTATTAGTTCAATCCCCTATTAACATTCGCCACATTGTTGAGCAATATTTTGGACTATTATATTTAGATAAGATAGAATGCGACGTTATATATGATTCATATTGCAAATGTCATAAGTTACGAGATTTAAATACCGGTAAAATAGGTTTATTGGATACTAATAAATCTTCCTTAGATTTTAGAACACAACAATATGTTCTGAATCCTACAATGTATGAATGTAAAATGTATGAATGTAAATTTTACGAAATTGAGGTCATCGCCGAAAATGATTACCCAATTAAATTTTTAACACGATCTCGTCTCCTCGCGCATGTTGAATTTCTCAAAAAAAATACAAAAAGTTATGATTTTATAACTTGGTTGAATCCGGGGGAAAAATTCAGCATAATTTTTAATACCAGAACAAAAACCAAACAAATATTGACAGCAGCCGAAGCAATTTGCATTTTTCCAGGGGATGAACTATATAAATATTTTCCTTCTAATCTGGACTCGAATTACCGCGTGCCTAAAAATAATGTTGAAGATGGTAATGATGTAAATTTTGTCTATTACGACAAGACAAAAAACATCATATTAGGTAAGGATAAAAAGTGTTTTGCAATATTATTATCCATGGGATGGGAAGCCCCAAAATGGGCTACCAATTCTCTTGATAATTTATTTGACGTGGCTAAGGTATTGGAAATATTACCGGAAGACAAACTACCAAGAAGAAAACTTCATTACTATGAAACTGGTAATCCAATGAAAAATTTATGCGTGCGTTGGGTGCCTGTCGGCAAACAATTTATTTTATATTATTCCTCGGATAGGGGTGAAAATTTTAAACTTGTGGAGGATTTTGATTTCACTGTTTAATTTTTAAATATATGTGATCAGGCTGATCGTTCATTTTTTTATACTTTATATAGCCCGAGATCCTATTTTTAGTTTTGTACTTTTGCCAGCTCAAAAAAAAATGGATCCTTGATTTAAAGTTTTTTTAAAAAAAAATTCTTAAATATTTCCGTGCCGCTCCTTAACAGTTTTGCGATATTAGGAGACCTAAATCTCTTTATAAATACTGCACAGAAATATTTCTTAATTAATACTCTTATATAATATATAGCTAAGCTATATATACTTTGATGAACTATATTAAAAAGTTTTTCCCCAAAATGTTTATTTTTTCTTGTAAAACGTGAGTTTTTGACTAACGAACATGCTTTTTCATATAAAAATAAACATTTTTGTGCACAAAAATGTTTTATAAATAATTTCGGGTAAGTAAATATAGTGAGAATGCCTCCTACAAGTCCTAATATATGCATGCAGTGCACAAAATTATTTGCTAGTTCATACAGCCTTAAACGTCATTTAGCGCGTAAAACACCATGCACAAAATCATCAGGATTTGCATGCGATCGATGCGGAAAGTCCTTCAAGTCAAATTTTTATTTGGACAAACATTTAAATAGAAAAAAACCATGTTTGAAGATAACTGCTGATACTACCCAGAATCAAAAAAACAGTCAAAAAGCCGATCCGGAGATAAAACCAAAATTGGAACAAAAAACAGACCTAAAGCCAAACGGACCAGATTTAAGTCATAACATCGAAGATAGAGCATTTAACTACCAAAAGGAAATTATGCGGCTAAATCATCAACAAAAGTTAGAAATAATAAAGGCAAAAAAAGAAGCCATTTTAGAAGTGGAAAGAGAGAGAACTTCCAGAAAAGTACAAACTCCACACGTTACTAACAATTATAATAACTTACTGCATCTTGAAATACATGAGCTTAAAATATTAAATGCAACTTTTCCAGCGAAGAACATTCATGATGCCGATTTAGATTGTATTAAAAAAATTGTTCCAGCGGTACATAAAAATTCAGAAGATAACGAGATATCTGAATTTATGTGCAAAGACAAAGGTCTCGATGAGATTAATGTTGAACTTATTGGTAAAACTTATAATAACGAGGCGCTCCCAACTCAGCGAAACATGGTCTATTCCGATGAGTCGAAAACATTTTATGTTGTAAAAAACAGCTCATGGGTTGAATCTGATTTTAAAAACATTGAAGAACTCTTGTCACAAACTTTACAAAAATATTATAAAGTATTGTGTAAAAAATCCGCAAGCCTAACGAAGCCAAATAAAAAATCACAGGAGGTTTATATAAAAATAAAAAAATACGCCACCGCAGATATATCAAACGATATCACCACTGAATCAAAAAATTTAGAAGATGTCGCCATGAAGGCGCTAAACCGTTCTATGGAAATAACCTTATAATTTTGAAATCGCTTTATAAATTTTGCGAACATTCTGTTTAAATTTTTTCCGCTCGCTCTCTCGATTTTCGGAGGGGGCCCTATTTATAAATAAAACATACCTATCTTCTTTACGTAGAGGCATGATTATAAATACATCGTTTTCCGTTGCGGTGCCACTCATGTGTCTATTATACTTTGTCACGAGCTGGGTTACTTCCGCCTGAAGATGCTGTTGTTCTTCCAAACGGAGTGAATGAAATGGATTCATAATATCATAATATTCGCGATTAGTTTATATAAGACTTAATAACTCTGTTTGAAAGTCATCAAATGTTTTCTTTGTAAGAACAAATTTAATAGCCAACTCAATTATTTGCGAAGTTGGTATCGTAACGGAACGTGGCTCACAAGTAAGTTGGCGATCAAAATAGTACATGCATAAATCATTTAATGAACCCCAATCTAAATAATCGAAGTGGATTGGACTCATTCTCCCAGATCTGAACAGCGCCGGTAACGCGTCTCTTATTTTTTCAAAATTGTTTGTGGTAGCCATAACTATGCGGTTTTTGATAGGAACAGGTCCTTGAAAAAGCTCCAGCATATCCGATAGACGCAATATATTTGATTTATTATCATCATCCATGCTACGAATAATATTATTTAATTCTGCGTTGATACCGCATATTTCATTTTCAAAGTCCCTTTTTTTTAGGACACTTTGCCGCGCCTTGTCGTGCACTTTATTATTTTGCATATCAAATCCATCGCCCATCATTTCCATCTCCACAAATTTATCGTAATCTACCTCACCACCAGAGTTAATTAATTTTTTCATATCGCTCAATTTTTTTGCGAAGTCTACACGATCTGATTTTTCTTCAGAGACGGTGATTTTTTGATCGTATTCATCTACCAGTTCTTTTGTGCGAGTTATTATTTCTTTGTTTTTCATATTCAGATACTCTCGCTTTATGACATCCTTATATTTAAATATATTTTCGATATCAAGCAATTTATCCATGGCATGATCAAATTCTTCCAAAACAATTATAGCATTTGATATAGCAGACTCTTTGGTATTAGAATTCGGCAAACAAAATTCTTGACCATGAAATAAAGAATATAGTTCCTTTTTTTTATTAAGGTATAGGGATATGTCAACACTTATGATTGAAAGTTTAAGCATCATAGAAATGCGATATATGCACGATGAGTTATGTGTTATTATATGGTTACCTAAAACAAATCTATGATTCCTATTCAAACTAAATCCATAATATTTACCGACTCCTATGGCTCTTACACGTATGGACTCTCTAATTATTTTAAATCCGTTCGGGCGCTGGCCAGTTGCCGCAAACCACTCTATATCTTTGGCCGTAAGTTTAATCCCGCATAAACGATCTTTATCGCTGGTACATAGAGACATATACTTTTTAACGGGAATGTCAATAATTTCTCCACAAATTTTTCGCGATAATGATAGAATATGACTACTATTAACTGTATAACTATCGCCGCCAGCATGTGAAACTTCAAATAACTCATCCTCCCCCGATGAGAGATCGCAAACCTTGCGCGATGTATAATCATCTCCTAAAAGTAAATCGCCAAGCTTTACATCCTGCACCTTTTTAATGGTACCATCAAACATGATGATAGGCGTATCAATTCCTAGACATTTCCCGGATCCCGGAATACCATGTAAAATTAGGTTATTCCAGCTATTTGCGGTGTTACCCACTCCATTGTTTTTTACCTTGTTATTAATAATGGAAAACAAATATTGCTTATGTGGTGAAAAAAACTCATTCTGTACCAAAATAACATCCTTGTTCCATTGCTCTATAGGCTCACTGTAATAGCAATGTTTTATAATGGTGTCACTCAGTATCTTATAATAATTTAGTTCCACATTATTACCATACTTAGTCTGATGGTTAATATATTTTTCAATTTGTTTAACGTAACATTCCTTATTTTTCAAATTTTTATTAATATGGATTTTCATACTGATAAAATTCTTTTCCATTTCGGTAGTGATATACCCATTAATTTTATGTATAGTGTCTTTGAACCATAGAGGCTCCGTATATATAGAATAAATTTGATTATCGTTAAAATACACTATTTTTTTATTTATGTTAGTTTTAAAGAACTCCGGATGTAATAAAATAAACTTATTAATCGCTGCTATAGCCGATGTTAAGTTAACTAATTCTACGGTATAAAAAGATCTCTTATAATTTCGCGACCTCTTCTCAGTTCTGGTCATTTCAGTGTCTGCTTCGTTTATTTCGCTATACACAAACTCATCAATAAGGTTTGTCTCGCATTCTAAATTATCCGTTTCACGACAATTTATATTAGATTGTGCTTCAACGGAATGTATTCCGGATGGCTCCATTTTACGTATATCGAAAATTAAAAAATGGTGATAACTGTGCCCGAAAGAAAATCCCGCTTCGTTTCTATTTAAAGATACTATTTAAAGATACTATTTAAAGATACTACTTAAACCTTTTAAGAAAAAAGTACACATAAAAATATAAATAAATATATAGTCGCAGCGTACATGACAAACTATGATCTCTTATATATAATTTTATTACTGATATTTTGCATCGAGATATTTAAATGTTGCCATAACACTATAGAGGGGTTTTCCCCAGCACCTACAGAAAATCGTTTGTCTAATTCCGATGATGACAGCGTATCAGATAAATTTGCAACCGATGGTGAAGAAATATTAATTATGACACAGGAACCTAATGGGATACGAAAACTGGAATTTAGTAACATTAAAACTAAATTAAACAAATGGGTAATTGTTGTGGTCAAGTCAAATAAAACAGGAGAAAATGTTCAGATAAGTAATTTCGCGCCATTTCAAATAAAATATCTAAATTATAAAACTCTGAACTTGCTTGGTCAAAATAATTTTCTAATTTCAAACGATTCCACTGTACGGTATTACTTAAAATTTTTAAATCTAGATCTGTTACAAAACGAAATTAAAAAAATAAACGAAATAAATGCAAAAAAAGCAAATTATGATCTTTGTTTAAAGATTAATGCCGGTATGCCAAATCAGATTGCTAGACGGTGTTCTATGTATACGTAAAACTGTGTGCGCTTTCGTAGCTAACATTTAGTTTTTTCATTGGTTTTATTTGCTTAGATTTTATTTTTTTTCACATTTATAGAAAAAACCATAAATTATATTACAAAATGTCTCGTCAAGTATCATATTTAGAAGAGACTGACCCGAACATTTCTAATGATATATTGACTAGGAAGGAGTTCCAATTATACAAGCCATCTAATGACAGCACGAACATTATCCCAAGGTTTTTAATTAAAAATGCGGTGGAGAAGGGAAACTATTTAAATTTAACCTCTAATCAACTGTTTGTGAAAAATTACCTTAATCCTAACACTAAGTATAGCCGCCTACTAATAAAATGGGAAACAGGTGTTGGAAAAACGGCCGGCGCTCTATCTGTAGCTCTTAACTTTATAAATTATTACCAAAAACAAGACGAATATCTTTCGGGGGATCTGACTATAGGATCGGTGTTTATTTTAGGATTTACTCAACAGATTTTCAGAGATGAACTATTTAAATATCCTGAATTTGGTTTTATTTCAAGAGATGAGCTCAGCAAGCTTACAAAAATTAAGAAGCAAGCATATTTAGGTAGCGCATCTAACATTGAGTTTTTGAAAAAATTTAATACAATGCTTAAAAAAAGGCTCCATAGCAGAAAAGGTAATGGATTTTTTAAATTCATGGGTTACAAAGAGTTAACAAATCATTTGTTCATAAGTAAAGAGAAAAATATAAATTTACATTCACTTAGTGACACAGAAATTTTAGAGATGATCAAAACTGATAAGATCCGCATAAATCAGGAACTTCTAAACACATTTGCCAATTCCCTCTTAATTTGCGATGAAATACATAACTTATATAATTCAAACGAAAAAAACAACTGGGGTGCCGCTATACAAACTATATTAAACTACCACCGGTCATGCCGTGCCTTATTTTTATCGGCTACGCCGCTTAATAACTCTCCCACCGAAATAGTGGATCTATTAAATTTACTACTTCCGCGCGAGCATTACAAGGCAATTGAAAAATCAGATCTTTTTGACAAACAAGATAAATTAATAAAGGAAAAAGAAAAAGACCTAAAAATGTACTTTACAGGGCGGATAAGTTACATTAGAAATAGGAACCCAAAACTCATGGCTGTGCGAAATTTAATTGGCGAAACCATCTCAGGTATTGACTATTTAAAATTTATAAGGTGTCCTATGTCAGACTTTCATTATAGAACTTATAAAAAAGAACTCGAAGCTCGAGAAAATATGGGATTGGAAGGTCAGTACTTAGCAGACTTTGTTATACCTGATCCACAGTTTAAACTCCCATACAGAGAATTAGGTTTATTTAAGTCCAGGGAAATAACAGAAAAGCTAAACGATGCACCACAGCAATGGCGTTCCTCCATTGGCTTGTCATATAATCAAAAAAAGGGTATAATTTCAGGGACTGCTTTGCGCAAAGACACGTTAGGAACAATATCTATGAAATACAAAATAATGTTAGAAAATGTGCTTGACAATATAATCAAACAAAAGGGTAAAATGTTTATTTATCATAATAACATACATATTTCCGGCACCCTATTTATACAGGAAATATTATACCAAAATGGTATAATCGGGGAGTTTGATAATAGCTCCGATAATACTCTATGTTCCCTATGCGGTAAAGAACGAAAAAATCACAGTAAAGAACAATTAATTATGGGTGTTCAGGGAGGTGATGTCACACAACTGCCGGACCAGCTTATAGATGAATGGGCCGTCCCTGTTGGAAATGGATGTATCCTGCAGTTAGGAAGTTTCGATAACATAAAAAATACTTACTCGGAAGACCAAAAGTCACTCTTAGAAGTTCTCAAAAGAATTAAAAACAGACCTGTAATGATCGAAATATCAAAACAGGATATTGATAATATTAAATTACTTACTACGGAAAAATTTGATTCTTTTGTCGGCAACCATATTTACTTTTATGTCAAGGAAACATTTCCATATCTACAAACTGATGCAGATGTATCAGACTATTTGAAGCTTATGATGTCGACCTCTATTAAATCTAAAAGAGGCGGTACAAAGTCCAAAACTAGGACCGATGAGGAATCGGAATATATCCAAACATCATCAGTCTCAGCATCTCATGCGTATAAACCGGTGCGGTTTGTCATAGTACACAGTAAGTTAGATAAAAAACAAATGACCCAATCTTTGGAAAAATTTAACCATGTAAATAATGTTGATGGCTCAAACTTCATGATCATAGTGGGTAGTAAAATTATCAAGGAATCTCATACAATGAATTCGGTGCGTCATATTATGGTGATGTCTCGTCCAGATAATGTATCTACTCTCATACAAATTATAGGTCGTGCTGTTAGGTTAGGTTCGCATTCATTTCTACATCCTAGTCAAAGGAATGTAAGCATTAAAATATTTACATCCAAGTTACCTAATGGCGATCTTAGCTTTGAGGAACTAAAATATAAGGAGAAAGTTGAAATGTATAAGATAATTCAAAAAATAGAAAGACTAATGCATGAAAATGCTATAGATGCATATTTTAATTACGATGCTATTTGGGCCGAGTCTGTCGAATCAAAAGATTATCAATTAACAATTTTACCATATCCGCGTCCCGATTTTCCTACTAAATTTACTCTAGATGAGTTAAATCTCAGTACATTTAATACTTTCTATGCAAAGGATGAAGTAGAATATATCATGTATATGATAAAAAGACTTTTTATAGAATACTCATCATCATGGAAATATGCAGATTTATTTAACGCTATTAAGTCTCCGCCTTTTCATACTGAAATAAATACAAAAATAGTGTCCGAGAAGTTGTTTACGATATCTTTGAATAACTTAATTTACAACAATTCTGTTAATTATATTGAACCAAAATTACAAAAATTAAATGACGCCTTTTCACAATCTAATTTGATGGATAAAGTTAGGAATCCAGATGATAAAATTTTTATTGAGTATAATGGGGTGTCGATGATACTAACCCATATAGGTGATTTATATTTAATGATGCCATATATAAATGAAGAAATAATAGACAATGTAGAGGTTATATACAGAGAAGTAAAACCAGAAGCATCGCGATTAATGAATATTATGGAATATCTCAAATATGATATGAACACAAACTATAATGACAAAAAGATAAAGTTTATAAAAAAATGGGAAACTATTTCTATAAATCACTTAGAATTAGCTGTATGCGATTTTGGACCAAAATTTCATCAGGAATTTATAGAAGAGATAATTGAATATTTATTTCATGTCTGGACGGATCCGAAAGTAATAAAAAACGAATTTCATAACTTTTATATAAAAATGCTTTATTACTATGATTTACAAAAATTGATAGCGTGGGCTGACACGGTTGCCGATTCCATTCGAAAAAAATATTCTGCGTATATACAACCAGTTACCGCCAAGATAATTAATAAAAATTTATTAAAGGATGCCGAGGAATTGAATAAAAAAAATGATTCATCTGGATTTATCAATCTATTAGTGTCCAGTATAAATAAAAATGATAGATATTGGATATCTACCGGTATGATGAAAGCCTATGAAAATAAATTAAAAATGACAAATTTATTATTCAATGGCTTGTATAAAAAAGCCGAACCATTTAAAAAAATACATGCCAGTCTTTTGCCGGTTGGACATTTTTTAAAAAAAGTTCCAAGATTTTACATACCAGATGATGGATGGAAAGACGACCCAACTTATTCAGAGATCGATAAATCCATTAAGGAAAATCCAATCATAATTGGTTATGATTCAAGATCTAAAACCGGCCTATCAGTTAAGTTCAAATTAAGAAGTCCTATACAACATATAAAGCAATATAAAGACAACAGGCTTATAGAAAAAGGAGCAATATGCTCAACAAAATCCAAAAACTTTTTGAAAGATATAGCAAAAAAATTAAACATAGACCTGGAGAATAACTCTTTTAATGTTGAAAATTTATGTCAGCAAATTAGAACTAAACTGATATATAACGAATTAAAAGGCAGAATAGATGGCAAGCCGATAAGATGGTTCTACTTCATTTATGAAAATTACGATACGTAATGGAAAACACGTAATACACAAAATAGAAATAAATATAAAAAAATAATCTGTTGAAACAGAAACGAATAAAGATCTCGTATCTTTTATTTTGTTAATGGAATGTAACTTTATTGTAAATCGCTCAATCTCTCTTGTGGCATTTGATTCATCTCATTTTTATACGCCACGTAATGTATTTGCAATTTATTTTGACGACCTAATCTCTGGGCTCTTCCTATAACTTGTGTTTCTACATTTTGGTTAACAATATAATGCATGAAAATTAACTCAGTAGCAGTTTGTAGATTTAGCCCACTGCAATAATTCATACTATTAATAAATAATACACAGTTTTCGGTCATTTTATTAAATTTATCAGCTATAGATGATATTTGTTTATGAGTACCTCTTAAAAAGAGAGAACTAAATCCAAGATCTGATACCGCGGTTAAAAGTTCTTTGAGGGGACCGTCATAACCACCGAATATTAATACCTTTTTAATGTTAGATATTTGGGCTGTCCCTGGTCCCATTACTATATTTGATGCATTTAATTTTATTTTCTTTCCTTGGTGATTGGACTTAAGGATATCAATTATAACAGAAATTTTGGTAATTACCGCATTTGATTCTTCCGGATTTATTTCTTTTTGTTCACATGGTTTCTTAACTTCCTGTGAAAACACCACAGAACTAATATTTTTTTTATCAATTCGATCCAGTAACTCGTCATATTTAAAGTCCAAATTATTAAGATAAACGATGTCTTTAATAGTAATTTCAGCTCTACAGTTAACACATGGAGATTTACTTTGAACTTGTTTAAATATTACACTAAAGCAGCATTTACCACACGTAACTATATTACAACATTTAAATATAATAATATCTTCCCTTTCATCACTCAGGTTATTTAAACAAATGGGACATTCCCCCTCGAGAAGATTATCGCGCATCCTCTCAATTATACCAGAAGAAGTGTTTTTAATATTGGTGTATCTTTCTTCATACTCGTCTAAAAACTGTTTTATTTTTGGATAATTGTATCTAATGGGTTTTAATTCGATCAAATCCTCTTTTTTATAGGTGCAGCCTACCGGGGGGGTTGGTAGACTTGAAAATAGTACAACATCTTTCTGTGTCTCGATGAATGCCAATATTTCTATAGAAGATTTAAACGCCGTGTACTGATTGCCTAATATGTATTCAAAAATTTCGATAACACTGGTTGCTTTAATTCCCAGTTTTTCAGACGCATCGTTTATCGCATCCGCATTAAGCATATCGGTGATGATTTCCATGTTTGGAATATCAATTCCCAGGAGAGCATTAATAAGAATATCATTCTTATTTGGTACAATATGTAGCAAACATAAAGGAATACTTAATTCACTTGATTGTTGTAGAAATTCAGGCGAATTTCTAATGTTAAAATTATCATATATTTGTTTTGTTTTAAGTATTTTAAGACATGAACTTGACTGATGCAACAACAAAGTAGTTGTGTCTTTAATACGTTCCATTGTATCACTCCTAACGGGTCGGTTATTAACGGTTGAACTTATATACCAAGTAAATGATGCGTTAATAATTTTTGAATCCTGCGGCAATTTAATCACATCAAAATCATCTATTACTACCCTATTCCAACATATATTGCAAATAGACGCCACTATTGTATAAATGTGAGGTTTTTGTAAATGAGTACACGAATCTATAATATCATAAGCATCGCCATACGGAGTACCTGTTATATAATCGTAACACCTTTGGAAGTTATGCGGCATTTTAGTAACTGTTCCATTTTTAATTAAAACTACATTGTACATGTTTATAGTTTTATTATGCACCATATCTATAAACGTTGTGAGTGTTCCAATATTGGAAATAACAAAGAATTTAAGATTGGTAAATTGTTCAATGGCCTTAGTCCATTGATCCAGTACGCTGGATGCAACTATAATTAATGTTGGTTTAAAAACATGCTTAAATTTTTTAAACCATATTAAATTGGTGGAATATACTGCGGTCCTATAGAGTTTGGTGTTTTGCAGAAGTATAACTGACAAGACTTCTACTGTTTTTCCAGAACCTACCGGTTCGGATAAAACTCCTGAAGAAGTTCTGATTTTTTCCGGACCATTTCCGAATAGACGAACCGGAGCATTTTCTAAATCTACCATAGCTTTAACTACGGTTTGTTGATGAATAAATAAATTTACTTTTAATCCAGGAACATGATCTATTTTATCGCATTTTTCATCTAATAAAAATGTGCGTGAATTTTCCATTAAGATAGTAATAGTTGAAGTGTAATAACAAAGGAAAGAGATATCAAAAAGCTCCTCAATCAAAAAGATTATATTTAAATATAAATTTCAAATTTTAAAGAGAGTAGATTATAGACACTGCGTACATAAATACGTATTTTTATCCATAAAAATTATGGAATGGACTATTTTTATAATTTTAGTTATTATTTTAATATCTGTCTATGTTATACATAAATATGAGGAATATGTAGCAAATACAACCCTAAGATTATATAATAAAATAGATATGACAAATAATCCTAAACAGGCCACAGAATTCATCAACTATGCCGGTAGTAAACCTAAACAATCACTATTAGAAAATTATAGAATAGGTAACATATATGACCACATACTTAAAAATGATATTAAAGCTCATGAATATTATACTCGAGCTATTAACCAAGCAATGGCCGCAAAAAACGAAGATGCGTTTTTTGTGTGGACAAGACTTCGCGATAGAATTGATATAAATCATATGTTTGAGACTGATGATGTTAAGTATGACTTATTTAACCTAAATGAACTGGACGTTGAATTAAAAGAGCTTGAAACCGCTCTTTTAACAATATACTCTGAAGACACGCGCCCGAAATATAAAAAATCCCTGGAAGATCATGTTCACTGGGTTACAGATAATCAAAACGTACATGATAAAAATATTAATGATCACCTACGGAAGGGATATGATCAAATTAGATATGAAAATGAGTATAATTTTTTATGGGATATACCCAATATTATTGGGTATTTATGCGGTATTTATGCTGCCGAAGCTGATAAAGCCGAGTTAAAAAATATTGATCCGGCTATCAAAATGTTAGAGTATATTGATGAGAAGGGTAGTAATAACATTATGAAGCTAAATGATACTGAACGCAATTTTATCAGCAATGTTTTTACAAAGATTTATAATGAAGAGAACCATCATAAGCGTAAAACCATGTTGGAGAATTTTGTTCTTAATTTAAAAGACAGCTATTCGGATGGGAGTCCAGTTTGTATAACCGGAAGAACGGCACGAATTATGTCAAGTTTTACCAATATGGATGACACCAATCAAGATTTAGGTATTTTAAAAGATAAGCCTATGATTCGTAATGAAATATTACTAAAGGCGGCAAATGTACGTAATAAGTTATATGAAGCCGCTCCAAAAGACGTACAAAATAAGTATGATAAATCTGTAGAAGATGAGAGTGTCAAGGAATTAGAAACAGTAATAATGCGCAGTATTATGGATATGATAGATACAGATTATAAAGAAATAAAGCGCACGGATTCAGACTTTATACTTGGCATAATAAAAGAGATCGAGACATCAATATAATTATAACTATCTGATTCAGATTACACAATTTAAATGATTTTTTTTCATACTGGCTATAATATAGGTGGATATTTATGAATGAGAACATATTTCAAGAGTGCCCTAAAGAGGAGATTTCTACGCATAATCGAGAGCAGCTCAAAACCCGATATGAACCGCGTAAAATATTTAAATTACTCACAAGCGAATATAAAGTAAAAACTATGTTGTTACTCACATTTAAAATAAAAAATAAAATGCTTCGATCACAAATAATTTCGTACGTAAATAAAAATAAACATCTGGAAGACAAAAAAATTTATGAAGCTATATCCAAAATTATAGGAAATTATAACATTTTTGAACACAAGCGAGGCATAAATAGTCGCACTATGAGCGAAAACATTAATGGATGGGATAATCTTAAACCAACCAGATATTTGGATGTAGGATGTTTTCAAGGAGATATAACCATTTCGGTAGGAAATCATTTCGGGCTGAAAAAGGATCAAATACATGGTATCGATATAAATAAGTATATAGACACTACAGACTTCGTTTACACTGTGTATAATGGCGTTTGCATTCCTTATGTAGATAATAGCTTTGATTTAATTACATGCTTTATGGTCATGCATCATGTTCCGCCGGAAAATTTGGTGCGTCTTTTAAAAGAAGTTTATAGAGTTTTGAAGCCGCGCGGTCTATTTATAATCAAGGAACATGATGCCACTGGACGAGACTCAATGTTGCTTGACGTTTTACATGAATATTATGACTATGTATTAAACCCAACACGTACGTGGGAGGAAAGTGCTGCTAACTATAAAAATGCAAAATACTGGTCTCAAATGATATCCAATGCGGGATTTAAACAAAATGATGTTCCCCATGAATTTGGTAAATATGGGCCATTAGACATATATAAGAGTTACGTAATTAGCTATACCAAATAAAAATTGAATTGCTTACAAGTTAATATTATATACGTCCAGATTTTTTTCACTAAACATAACTCGTTATTATATTTAAGATACATTAACGCGTGTATATTTTTAAATTCGGACACATTTTTAGTTCATCAATTTACATACTATGTTTAAAACGGAGAAAAATCGAAAACTTAATTGCGTTGTTTATTACAAGCCCATGTCAAGTGTACTTAATACATCTGCGACAAAACCAAGAAAGCCGATGTCAGAACCGTTAAAAAAAATAACCACTTTATATAATAGTGAGTACAGAAGTCGTTTAGAATATTTACTTACTTATAAAATTAAAGATTCGACAATTAAAGAGGCGATTTTAACATCTGTGAGGAATAACCTCGATTTGTGTGACAAAAAAATATATGAAGATATAGTAAAAATTATTACAGAAGTCGAGTGTAATAAGGATAGAGGCAATTACAGAATATCAAGCATTAATAAATATATTAACAATTGGGACGATATAGCACCAACTTTTTATTTAGATATAGGATGTTATCAGGGCGATATAACAGAGACTATAAGCAAGCATTTTAAATTAAATAAGTTTCAGACGCGCGGCATAGACATTAAAAAGTATACAGAAAATGAAAATTTCATCTTTACTAAGTATGATGGTAAGGTGATACCTTTTAATGATGAAAGTTTTGATTTAATAACATGTTTTATGGTTTTACATCACGTTCCTACGGAAAATTTGGACGTTATTTTAAATAACGCCTTTCGCGTCATGAAGCCAGGCGGAATGTTAATAATTAGAGAACATAATGCGGAAGGTAATGATCATTTATTATTGGATACTTTACATGAGTATTATGACTACGTTCTTAACCCAGACCATGTATGGAGTGAAAGTTCTGCATATTATTGTTCTTTGGAACATTTAAGAAAAAAAATTATTAATGTCGGATTTAAGCCCCATAGTGTGCCAAAGATTAAAAGAAATAATCCAAAAAATCCATTTAATAATTACGTTGCTAGCTTTAAAAAGCCAGAAAAAAAAGTAATACAACGCGATTTCTTTAGAATCTTAACTCCGAATTTCCACAGAGAACCGTACGAGTCACACATGAATCATAGACGCAGTGCCATTCATTGGGGTCAACGTAAGCTCTTGCTTAGCGAAATAGAATTTTTATGCATTTATTTCGAAAGATTTCCACGTGCCTATAATGATATAGTGGTGGTTTATGCAGGAGCTGCTCCTGGCACGCATATTTTATTATTACGAAGTCTTTTTCCAAATATTCAGTTCGTGTTATACGATCCTGCTAGGTTTGACTCCGCAATTTGTGATGTACCAGGAATTACCACAAATCAGGAATTATTTACTAATGAAACGTGTCTATTTCTGAAGGATAAGTATGTAAATAATGTGATACTCTTTATTTCGGATATAAGAACTGCCGATACTATTACAATGAGCTCGGAAGAAATTGAAGAACGGGTAGCGCAAGATCAACAAATGCAAATGGAGTGGTATCACATTTTAGATCCAGTAATGGCAATGTTTAAATTTCGTTTGCCGTGGAATGATAGTACAACTTCATATCTGAAGGGTGATATATATTTTCAGACATATGCGCCACTGACTTCAACGGAGACCAGACTTATTGTAGAGCAAAATGCACCATTAACGGATTACGACAATAAAGCATACGAAGAGCAGATGTTTTACTTTAATAAATATTTGCGTGAATCTCATTATTTGATCGAAGAAAATACTGACTCAAAGCCGGTGATGTACGATGTCGCTGTTGAGGAGTACATACTTAAAAAATATGCTACATTAAATATAATAAGGCATTTTCGTGAACATGAACCTGATTTCATGGTACAGTTTTCAGAACATATTAATAATATGCTATCTAGAGGTAGAATATTAAGAGGGCATCCGATCCCACATAATAAAAAAGAATTAGTAAAAAAAATGGTATCAGAGGGACTTGTTCCTCCTAATATTAAATATACAGTCGACGATTATAATTTATATGTTACGCCCATCATTGGAAGAGTATAATTATTTATGAAGAAAAAACTCCATTTCTTTTATTTTTTTTATCTTTAGCAATAGCTAATTTACTGATTTCATCGCCATAGCCATATTGAGATGCATTAAGACTCGCTCTGGCGGGATCTGCATGATGGAATCCCTGATTCGATCTATCATAGTGACGATTATTCATGGTACGCTGCCAAAATGGTATTTTGTTCCATTGTCGCTGTTGTGATGCGGTTATTTCCGTGGTTTGTTTAGCCCAAACGTCTAAATTTCCATAATCATGTGCTAAAAGTTCCCTGGGATCTTTTTCAATAGCTGCATGCTGATCTCCATCCAAACTTGAAAATGTGAGTGTTACTTTACTTTTATAACTATTTGATTCCAACGGCCTATAATTTTGATCAAAACAAGAATATAAATTATGGTTATCTGATATGAATTTTTTATTCAAATAATCAAGTACGTCCGATTCGCCAAGTACTATTTCACTGTAAGTATTAATATTTTTTTCATTTGCCCATTCTTTCATCCTACGCGGAACTATGCTTTTAAAATATAGGTATGTATTTTTTCCATTGTTAGACTTATGCAAAAAATATACTTTTTTTGTCAATAATCTTTGATTTGCCAAATTCATAAAACTAAACAAATTAGACTTTCTATAGATGATGGTTGGCTGATTGTTGGCCTCCTTTATTGATAAATATGGCATACTTGAAGTATAATAGAGCAAATATATTTGTAATGCAAAATATTTATTCAAATCTATATAGATTTGAAAATAAAAGAGAACGAAAAATGGAATCTCATCTTACTGATGTTAATTTCCTATATCTGATAATTTCGGTTATAATTTTAATTTTTGTATATGGAATGTTGATCAGGACACAACGTCATATACGCGATAAAAAAATATTAATTGAAGCGGATGAAAATGCATATTTAGTTAATTATGATATATGCGAGGCACATCTCAATAATATAAAAAAAAATATAATGCTGCTGTACAAGACGACCGATATATCTAATTGTAAAAAATTAAGAGAATATATTCAACAAACACATAAAGATCTCAGTAAGTTTGTTGAATACTCTCAAGACCCAACTGATGCAGATCTTATTCGATATGAGCTGATAAATAAATTAGAATTATTAAAATATGACTCAGATGATTTAAAATTGAAGAGATTATTCGCAGGAGTTATATTGGATATAGAAGCTATAGTTTATTCTTTAAGGAATTCTACATGCTCCAATAATCGTTTAGTTTTAAAGTCTTTACATAAATTACTAAATGAGTTGTATAAAAATCAATGTTCTGAGATTTCTTCATACGAAGAAATGTTTACCGACGTGGGTCGCGAAACATTTGTCGAAGGTTTCGAAGATATGGCCGTTATCCATAGCACAAAAACAGCAAACAACAAGGCGCCTGGGCAACCAAAGACTGTTCAATCTCAAAACGTAACTTATGATATGAACGGAGAAGAATATGCAAATCAAACCGAGACGAAAGTTTATAAATGTGATGTTCTTGAAAAAAATACTATTCTCAAGAAGGACTTGGTATCCCAGGATTTTGATTGTTCTTCGGATTACATATTAACTTATAAAGGCACACAACCTTATGTGCCTTTTTGCGATATTGATAAATTACGAAGCGAAAGAGTAAAACTTCACGCATTAACTCTAGACCAAAGCTGTGTAAGATCTTTGCGAAATGATTATGATTATTTGGACGCATAAATATCTCTTCTCTAAATTTATCACAAAAAATACGTTTTAAATTTGTGAAATTATATTAAAATAGATTTACATAACAATATAGGCATCACATAATTTGTGCATTAAGCAAATATGTCTTTATTAAAAGAAAGAATCCGCGCTGTAATAAATTCAAAAAATAGACTTCAACCACTAACAGAAACAAGTCATAATTTTACTGTTTCATTCAATAATGCGACCACGAGAATAACAGAAATTGTTATTGAACGAATAGAAATTCCCTATAGCTTTTATGTCATTAATTCCACCAATAACGTGCTTAAATTTAATAATGGGGTCGTTACTGCAACGCTAACGCCCGGCAATTATACATCTACAACCATACAGACAGAACTTAAAAGTAAAATAGATACAGCCTTTGGCGATACAAATACAACTGTTAGTTTTTCTTCTTCTACGTATAAATTAACTATTACTAGAACTTCGGCATTTATTGTGGATAGTATGACTTCAGTTCCATCCAGTACTGCGGCCGACATATTAGGTTTTAAAGTTAGCACACCAAGTGCTACCAGCGCCACTGCCAGTGGTGTTATTAATATTTCTGGACCAAATTACATAATTATCAGAAGTACTTTTTTAACCAAACCAATACAGCATAAAATGCTGTATTCAAACACTTCATATCAAAATAATCTTTGGGCCGTACCGTTAAGTGCGTCTCCAGGAGATATTATATTTGAATCACCCAACATGCCGATACGACTAAACTATAAATTTACCATACAAACAACTGATGTAATAGATATTCAGTTATACGACGACTCTAATAACTTTTTAGATTTAAATGGACTGGATTGGGCTATGCAACTCATTTTTATAACAGAGTAATATGTATTTCATGTCTAAACAGTGTTTACTTTATATATTGGTTCAATATGAACGTTATCATAATATTGACCCTTCTCACCATATCCATTTGGCATAAATTCATATAACTCGTTCAACATATATTCGCGTGAATTTGAGTTGTAGTAAACTAAAAGCATACAAAGAATCATTAAGATTATAAGGGCTAATAATGGGAAATCTATCATTGTAATCTATATCGATAAATGAAGAAGCTAGAAAGTAAACTGAAAAGATCGTGGTATATAAAATTTGAAAAAAAAAATTATATTTTAAAGATTACATATCTGTATATCGTATACGATGGCTGATATCACGGCACTTGATGAAAAAGAATATGTGCTTCTGGCACATAAAAATAATCCAGGAACGTGCTTCAAGTTAAGTGTAGAAAATGTTAAGAAATCAGGTTTATTAAAAGCTTTAATAGAATCGGATCAGACAATAATTAATTCAAATATTCCAATAGAAATAAGCGAGGGAAATTTCCCCGAATTTAATTTCATAATGAAATATTTAGATTTTTATGATGGTGTGCCGGAAATAGCTCCGCCAGAGCATCCTCTTCCAAGAGATAAACCGATAAATGAAATATTCGAATTTGAATATGTTATATTTAAAGAAGTTATTAACCCAGATGAAGTGGAAACGTACATTGTATTATTATCAAATGTGATTCATCTAGCTAATCATTTAGAAATGGAGACTTTTTATAAGAAGATATGCGCCATTATAGCGTATTATATTCAACTTATTCAAACACCAGAGGAACGGAGACGTATAATTGAAATTTTATTAAATCAGCAAAATAATGTTTAAATTTTCGATTAATTAAAAATTGAATTATTTTTTTGTACTGATATACATAAGCTAAATAATAGCGTTTAATTAATAAATTTCAGCTAAGATCTTCTATTTGGTATAAGCATATTATAATACAATATAAAATAATGTCGGAAGTTACTGTTGAACCTTTATTGCAGGATACTCATAACAGGTTTACCATATTCCCAATTATTTATTCAGATATTAGAGATGCACAAATTAAACAAAAGGAAGCTATTTGGTTCGTTGATGATGTGGATTTGACCACTGATTTAGTGGACTGGAATAAGAAGTTAAATGATGATGAGAGGTATTTTATTAAACATATACTGGCTTTCTTCGCAGCTTCTGATGGTATAGTTAATGAAAATTTAGTTGTTAGATTTTATAATGAAGTAAAATGGGCGGAAGCACGCTCATTTTATGCCATTCAAATAATGATGGAAAATGAACATAGTGAGATGTATTCTCGCTTAATCGAAACTTATATTTCCGACAGAGCTGAAAAAGACAAATTATTCAATGCAGTAGAACATATACCTGCCATTAAAAAAAAAGCCGACTGGGCGCTTAAATGGATCACGTCTTCGGATAGTTTCGCAGTTCGACTCGTGGCATTTGCTGTAGTTGAGGGAATATTCTTTTCGGGATCTTTTTGTAGCATTTACTGGCTTAATGAAAAAAAATTAATGCCTGGATTATCTGAGAGTAATTCTTATATCGCCCGGGATGAGGGTATGCATTGTATGTTTGCTGTGCTGTTATATACTAAATATATCTTAAATAAGCCGGAAAAGGAAATTATTGAAGATATCATTAAACAGGCCGTCGTCATTGAGAAGGAATTTATTAATGTGTCTTTACCATGTTCATTAATTGGCATGAACGCAGAAATGATGGCAATATATATTGAATTTTGCGCGGACCGACTTTTGATTCAATTGGGTTATAGTGCTATTTACAACGTTAGTAATCCATTTCCATTTATGGAGTCTATCTGTTTGTCGACGAGTACGAACTTCTTCGAAGCCAGATCTACTGACTACAAGAAAAAAGTTAATAAAACTGTCGTGCATAGAAAGCAACTTACATTTGACGATGACTTCTAAAGTAGGTGCGTAATCGTCTTTTATTAGAAATTTATTTTTTTTTTGATGCCGGCTCGCCGCTCAGGCCAAGATAGTGGTTTGTGTGTGTGGGAACATTGAAATAATAATGCAGCGGGATAGATATGAAGATTAAAAACACAAATATGAACAGCATAGTCAGTGTATTATTTGACTTTTTGCCGTATATTCTGTTTATGATTATAACCGAAGCCGCGGTTAAAATCCAATCTATTTGGGGGTGTTCGAGGACCGACATTTGATTTTTTTTAGAAAAATAGGCCGAAAATGGTAAAATATAAGACAAAAGGATCTCTTAAAATTTGAATTTTATTTTAAATATTATATTTACTCTATACATATATTAAAAATGTTTGTAGTAAAGAGAAATGGAAATGTCGAGGCCATGGATTTCGAAAAAATCCACAGAAGAATTAACTGGTTAGTTAAAGAACCATATGTTTTAGAACATGTTAATGGAACAGAATTAACTCAACGCGTTATTCACGGATTAAAAAAAAATATCAAAACTAGTGATATCGATATTTATGCTTCCGACCTTTCATCTTCTTTAGGAACGAGCAATTTAGAATATTTAATTTTAGCAGGAAGAATTGCGGTTAATAATCATCACAAGAATACATTAAGCAGTTTTAAGGATAAGATCAATAAACTTTATAGAAAAAAAAATGATAAAGGCGAAAGTTGTCCGAGCATTAACGCTCATTTTTATAAGTATGTTATGAAGAATCAAGTTAGTATCGACAAGCATATAGATTATTCCAGAGACTATTTTATTGACTTCTTTGGGTTTAAAACCTTACAAAGAGGGTATCTGCTAACTGACGGCAATGCAGTTGTGGAAAGACCTCAGGATTTGTTCATGCGTGTAGCCATACAGCTTTATATTCCACGAGAAGTGTCTCTCTTCAAAGAGAAAGACATTCTTACAAAGATATTCGAAGTTTATGATATGATCTCACAGCAATATTATACACATGCTACCCCAACTTTATTTAATTCTGGAAAAAACAATCCTCAATTAAGTTCATGTTTTCTCCTCGGAACGGAGGATAGTTTGGAAGGTATTATGAAGACCTTGACAGATTCTACCAAAATCTCTAAATGGAGCGGCGGAATTGGAATTCATATTTCTGACTGGCGATCAGTCGGTGCCCCAATCAGAGGAACCGACGGTGTTTCGAGCGGAATTGTTCCATTTCTTCGTATGTTTAACGATGGAGCTCGTGCCTTTAATCAAGGCGGCAAGCGTAACGGAAGCTTTGCTGTTTATTTAGAAATGCATCATCCCGATTTGATGCAATTTTTGGATTTGAAAAAAGCTCATGGAGATGAAAATCTTCGATGCCGAGATCTATTTTTAGCTTTATGGGTGTCCGATCTTTTCATGAAAAGATTAGAAAAAAGTGAACGTTGGAGTGTATTTGATCCAGACATGTGCCCGGGTTTAAATACTGCACATGGAGAAGAATATGAGAAATTATATTTACAATACGAGACCGAAGGTCTCGCCAAAGCAACTTACGATATTCGCGACATATTAGAAGCAATCGTCGAGTCGCAAATGGAGAAAGGTGTGCCGTACGTCATGTTTAAAGACACAGTTAATCGACATTCTATGCAAAAAAACATCGGAATGATTCGTTCATCTAATCTGTGTTCTGAAATAACGCTATATTCGGATCATAAAGAATATGCTGTATGTAATCTTGCCAGTATTTGCCTGAGCAAATTTGTTGAGGATTCGCTTTCGGAGGAAGAGGTTAAGAACGAGATCAAGCGCGTGCTAAATCACGAGTTTCCAAAGAACCCGATATTTAATTATAAAAAGTTGATCGCAGTTGCGGGACAAATTGCCGAAAATTTGAACAACGTGATTGACAAATCTTGGAATCCCGTTATAGAAACAGCCAGATCTAATTTTAATCATCGTCCGATTGGCATTGGAATTCAGGGTCTCAATGACGTCTTCATGAAATTCCGTGTTCCATTTGAGAGTAAAGAAGCCGCGATTCTCAACAAGAGAATCGCCGAAGCCGTTTATTTCGGATCTTTATCTGGCTCTACCAAAGCCAGTAGAATTTACTATGAAAATGTCATAAAGATGTTTAAATTAACTGATCCTGAAAGTACAGATAGCGAGGTTACTAATGTATCGGAAACTATAGAAGATGAAAAGAAAGAAACCAAGATAAAGGAAGTTAAACTTCATTTATATCCGAAGGATGTAGTGAAGCAGTTTCCGGCTCTTAAAAAAGAAAATGTGGTACTTACCTTCAAATCTCCTGAGGAGGTGCCAAAAGACATTGGAGCGTACAGCAGTTATCATCGCGTGGGCATAAACGGAGAAGAGGCCCCAATTAAAACTAAATTTCATTGGGAGATGTACGGTTTGACTAAGGATGATCTTAGCGGTATATGTGATTGGAATACTCTGCGCATGCATATTGACATTTACGGAGTCAGAAACTCAACTGTAACGGCGTACATGCCAACCGCATCTACTAGTCAGATTATGGGCAATAGCTCATGTTTTGAGCCTTATGTAACTAATTTATACAAAAGAAAGACTCTAGCTGGATACTACACAGTGATTAACAAATATCTTATGAATGATCTTATAAATGCAAATTTGTGGAGTGAGCAGATGAAAGAATGTTTGCTCAGCACAGAGGGTTCTATTCAAAACATAGAAGGTATCCCGGATCACATTAAAGAATTGTACAAAACGGTGTGGGATATTAAACAAAAGAAAATTATTGATTTAGCCGCAGATCGCCAACCATTTATTGATCAAAGTCAAAGTATGAACCTATATCTTAAAAATTACGATGCAAGTATATGTGCGTCTATAATGATGTACGGTTGGAAACGCGGACTTAAAACGAGTTCTTATTATATAAGAGTGCCAACCGCAACAGAAGCCCAAAAGTTTACAGTAAGTGTAAAATTAGAGGATCTGTCAGTTGCTGGTCAACAATTAAACAACTTACAATCTTTTACTCAATCTTTAAAAATTCAAGAGGAAGACATTTGCTTGTTATGTTCTTCATGAATTCAAGAAAGTTAGAAAAGAGTTCAAAATTTAAAAAAAGTTAGAATTTTAATTTATTTTTTAATTATGACATCCATTGATTTTTATTGGTATTGTGCAATTTGTAACGACGGTTTGATCGGGTATTTTATCATTCAAATCCTTGATTTGAATCGTTAGTATGTAACACTTTTTTTTAAGTTCAATTATATCTTCGTAGAGTGTTTTAATATCAGGTTCATTATTGTTTACCTGTTGAGTCAAATCTTTAATTAAAATTTCTCTCGTTTGACAATATGTCTGCGTTTGTTTAGATTCTATTGCATTGATTTCTTTAATTAATTCGACATTTTTTCGGTTGTTTTCGGATAGCCGATAATTTATCAAAATACTTTTTTTTAAAATATTAGATTCAGCTTCAAGTAAATCTATAAGGGCATTATTTCTACGAATTTTAGTTTCGACTAAATCCCGGGCCGTTGTAAAGTTAATACTCATTGATTTTGGATTATAAAACTATTTTATACAATAAAAAAATAACTTTTAAATTAGTATAACGTACTAATTTAAAATATTTATCTGTTAATGTCGGTTTCGTCGAAAATTTGCCAGGCATGCTTTTCCACATTTAAAAAAATGCCAGATACTCCAGCATAATTTACATCATCTATAATAGGCCAAAATTCAAATATGATATAGCGGTGATGTTTATTTTTTAACTCAAAATGCATTTTTCCTACATATTTTTTTTTTTCATTAATTTTGTCCACCCAGTTTTTATAAATCGAATAATTATTTTTTACGTTTCCAACCCATGAAATAGATTGCAGAATCTTTTCATGTGGTAATCCAATAAATTTAATCATATTATCTGAAACATATGTAAACACTCCTTTTGTATCAGTAATAAAATATCCTATATTTTTATTAATATAAAAGGTTTGCGTAATATGATGTTTACGTAAAAAAGTATCATCGCAGTTAACGGTTAATTCATCTTTGAATTCATCACTACTGGTATCGCTACCGCTAAAGTTTGATCGTATTCTACGCGAATTCTCTTTCTGTTCAGTATTTAAAGACACATTTCGACTTATACAGCAAAATACATTACCGACATGTGATTGATTTTCATTACATGCGCACAAACTGGATGATAAACTCCCTAAAGCTGAAAGTATACTCCCCATAAGGTATAACATACATATGATAGTTTTAATTGTAAAAAATAGAACATGCCCACTACTTAACTGCTTGCATGCTTCTATGAACATGCCCACTACTTAACTGCTTGCATGCTTCTATGAACATGCCCACTACTTAACTGCTTGCATGCTTCTATGAACAT
>JACCEB010604284.1_pt1 | contig 78797 bp, 54 predicted proteins | sample 7454761 | NCBI WGS metagenome assembly JACCEB01 (sample SAMN15323454, study PRJNA562643) | freshwater metagenome | isolation source: river surface water | place: USA:Blue River Watershed | collected 2017-08-18 | reverse complement strand
TCAAGGTCGTCGGGTCGAAAAAGACCTCCGTGATCTTCATGGGCGACATCTGGCGCCCCGGAAACCACCAGGACGGCCGCTACCTCTGGATGCCGCTCGAGATCGGCGCCGGACGCCTCTGGCTCCCCGCGCCCCGCGAATGGACCATCGACGTCGCCACCGGCGAAACGCGTTTCATCGAGCGTCCCTGAAATCCCGTCCGTCCCTGCGCCCGCCCCATGACCACGCACCGCCGCCTCGCCGCCCTTTGCCTGATCGGCACGCTCCCCCTCCTCGCTCAAAACTACGCCCCCGAGGCCCAGCCCGTGAACTCCGCCTCCTCTTCCGCCTCCGCCGCGCCCGCTTCCGTCTCTCCCGCCAACCTCGCCATCGCCGCCACCCCCTCGACCTCCTTCGTCTCCGGCCACGAATCCCTCGCCGCGATCAACGACGGCAAGTCCCCGCGCTCCTCCTTCGACTACGCCCCCGGCGCCTACGGCAACTGGCCTCGCAAGGGCACCCAGTGGGTCCAATACGACTGGCCCCGCCCGGTCTCCATCTCCGCCGTCGAGGTCTACTATTTCGACGACCACCGCGGAGTCCGCCTCCCCGCCGCCGCACGCCTCCTCGTCTGGGACGAGGCCGCCTCCGCCTTCCGCCCCGCGGCGATAACCTCGTCCGGCGACGGCGTCTCCACGCTCGGCGTCGAGGGCGACAAGTTCAACCGCCTCGAATTTCCCGCCCCGCTCACCGTCTCGCGCCTCCGCCTCGAGCTCGACGGCCGCGACGACGCCTCCACCGGCGTCCTGGAGTGGCGCGTCCTCGACGCCGGCTCTTCGCCGCTCTTCCCGCCGCGCGTCGCCGCCGGCCCCGACCGCGTCGTCGTCGTGGGCGGGCAGACCCACCTCGACGCCACCGTGCTCTCCACCGGCCAACCCGGCGTGATCGGCTCCCCGCGCTGGGAAAAGCTCTCCGGCCCCGGCGAAGTCGCCATCGCCGACGCCACCGCCCTCTCCACCTCGGCCACCTTTTCCGAGCCCGGCGACTACGACCTCGGCTTCACCGCCGGCTCCGGCGAACTCGCCGCCTCCGATCGTCTCTCCGTGCGCGTCGCCCCCGCCGCCCCCCTTGTCGGCCTTCGCGCTCTCGCCGTCCCGCGCTTCAGCGTCACCACGCCGTTCTGGCGCGACCGCCTCCGCGCCACGGTGATCAACTGGATTCCCCACTGCGTCGCCGAAAACGAAAAGCCCGACCTCAAGGAGGGCGGGCTCAACAACCTTCTCGCCGCCGCCGACAAACTCGCCGGTCGCCCCGCCCCCGCCCACCGCGGCTACCCGTTCTCCAACGCCTGGGTCCTCAACACCCTCGAGGCCGCCTGCCTCGCCCAGCAGCTCGAGCCGGGCGACGACGCCGAGCTCGCAGCCGCCCAGGCCGGGCTTCGCGAGACCATCGAGCGATGGATCCCCGTCGTGCTCGCCGCCCAGGAGCCCGACGGGTATTTCCAAACCCGATACACCCTCGGCACCGCCCGCGAGCAAGCCGACGGCCGCCCCCCCGAGCGCTGGAGCCCCCGCCTCCGCACCGAGCACGAGGGCTACGTGGCCGGCTACTTCCTCGAGGCCGCCATCGCCCACGTCCGCATGACCGGCGGCAAGGACCGCCGCCTCTACGACGCCGCCCGCCGACTCGCCGACTGCTGGGAGAGCCACATCGGCCCCGCGCCCAAGCAGCCCTGGTTCGACGGTCACCAAACCATGGAGCTCGCCCTCTTTCGCTTTGCGTCCCTCGTCGACGAGCTCGAGGGCCCCGGCGCCGGCGACCGCTACGCCGCCCTGGGCAAGTTCCTGCTCGACCGCCGCGGCGTCGGCGTCGGCGAACACGGCACCGCCTACGACCAGACCCACCTCCCCGTCACCCGCCAATACGAGGCAGTCGGCCACGCCGTCCGCGCGGTCTACAACTACGCCGCCATGGCCGACGTGATCGCGGCCACCGGCGACACCGATTACCAGAGCGCCACGCTCTCCCTTTGGGAAAACCTTGTCGGCCGTAAGCTCTACCTCACCGGCGGCATCGGCAGCGGCGAGACCTCCGAGGGCTTCGGCGCAGACTTTTCCCTTCCAAACAACGCCTACTGCGAATCCTGCGCCAACATCGGCCTGCTCTTCTTCAACCACCGTCTCCACCTCGCCTACGCCCAGGCCCGCTACGCCAGCCTCTACGAGGACACGCTCTACAACGCCGTCCTCAGCGACCTCGACCTCGCCGGGCAAAATTTCACCTACACCAACGCCCTCGACACCGACGAGGCCCGCTACAAGTGGCACGTCTGCCCCTGTTGCGTCGGCAACATCCCGCGCGCCCTCCTCAGCCTGCCTACATGGACCTACACGCCCGCCTCGAACCGTCTCTTCGTGAATCTCTTCGTCGGCGGCTCCCTCACCTTGCCCGAGGTCGGCGGCGGTCCGCTGCGCGTCACGCAACAGACCGACTACCCTTGGTCGGAAAAGGTGTCGCTCACGCTTGAACCCGCCTCGGGCGAGGCCGACTTCGCGCTCCATCTCCGCGTGCCCGATCGCGCCGCCAGCCCGCTCTACGCCGTCTCGCCCGCGGTCCCAGGGCTCGGCGAGATCCGCGTCAACGGCCGCCCCGTCGCGCCCCAGCTTGTCGACGGATACGCCGTCGTCTCGCGCCGCTGGCAAGCCGGCGACCGCGTCGACTTCACCGTGCCGCTCGCCATCCAGCGCGTGCATTGCGACGACCGCGTGGCCGCCAACCGCGGCCGCGTCGCCCTCCGCCAGGGTCCCCTCGTCTACAACCTGGAGTCCGTCGACCAAAACCTCGACGCCGTCCTTCCGCCCGACGCATCCCTGTCCTCCGAGTGGCGCCCAGATCTCCTAGGCGGCGTCGCCGTCATCCGCGGCGCCTACGCCGACGGTTCACCCCTCCTCGCCATCCCCAACTACGCCCGCAACAACCGCGGCGGCCGCTCCGTCGTCTGGATCCGCGAAAAATAAAAGCCCGCCCAGACCATCCGCCCTAGCTTCGCGGCGCGCCCCGTTTGGCGCCCTCCCGCGCATCGGCATGGCCGCATCCCCGCATCCGTCCACGAGACCACGTCTCCGACAATTTCCTGGCGATAGCACCCTGGGCAGGCGCCGATCGGGCGATTCCGGACGCGAATCCGCACTGGCCTATTTACGAGACGGGCTCCGCGCCTCTTTCTCTTCGCGCATGTCCAGCCCCGCCCCTCGACGCATCGCCCTCTGGTCCGGCCCCCGCAACCTGTCCACCGCGCTCATGCGCAGCTTCTCCTCCCGCGCCGACTGCGTGGTGAGCGACGAGCCGTTCTACTCGGCCTATCTCTCGGGCAACGATCTCGCCCACCCCGGCCGCGAGGACGTGATCGCCAGCCAGCCGGGCGACTGGCGCGTCGTCGCCCGCCAGATCACGCAGGAGCCCCCGCCCCTGCCCCGCCCCGTGTGGTATCAGAAACACATGGCGCACCACATGACGCCCGAGATGATCGGCCCTTGGCTCGACGGCCTCGAACACGCCTTTCTCATCCGGCACCCCGCCCGCGTGATCGTCAGCTACCGCAAGGTCTACCCGCACATGACCCTCGCCGAAACCGGGCTGCCCTGGCAGGCCCGCCTTTTCGAACGCATCCAGTCGCTGCGCGGCGCGCCGCCTCCAGTCATCGACGCCGCCCAGATCCGCGCCCGCCCCGAGGCCGCGCTCCGCGCCCTCTGCTCCGCCCTCGGCCTGCCTTGGGACGCCGCCATGCTTGGCTGGCCCGCCGGCCCGCACCCGCAGGACGGCGTCTGGGCGACGCACTGGTATGACAGCATCTGGGCCAGCACCGGCTTTGTCGCGGAACCCGAGCCCGAGGCCGAGCCGCCTCGCCCGGACGTGCCTTTCTACGACGAAGCCCTCGCCATCTATCACCGACTTCGCGCCCACTGCGTGAAAGCCTGACCCCGCCCGCCATGCTACAGCCGCAAAATCCCGCCAACGCCGACATCCTCGTCAACATCAACGGCGAGCTCGTCCACCGCGACCGGGCCGGCGTCTCGCCCTTCGACTCCAGCGTGCAAAACGGCGACGCGGTCTGGGAGGGGCTCCGCCTCTACGACGGGCGCCTCTTCCGTCTCGACGCCCACCTCGCCCGCCTGCGCCACAGCGCCGAGATGCTTCGCTACGAGGGCTATCCCGGCGAGGAGCGTCTCCTCGCGGAGCTCAAGCGCACGCTCGCCGCCAACTCGATGCGCGATCGCGTGCACATCCGCCTGACCGTGTCGCGGGGAATCAAATACACCAGCGGCCTCGATCCGCGCATCAACCGCCGCGGCTGCTCATTCTTCGTCTTGGCCGAGCACAAGCCGCCCGTATACAACAACACCGCGGGCGTGCACCTCGTCACCGTGCGCCAGCGCCGGCCCTTCGCCGACGTGCTCGACCAGCACATCCACAGCTGCAACCAGCTCACCAGCATCCTCGCCAAGATGGAGGCCAACACCGCCGGCGCCGACGACGCCCTCATGCTCGACACCGAGGGCATGCTGGCCGAGACCAACGCCACCCACGTCTTCATCGTGAAGGACGGCGTGGTGCGCACCTCGACCACCCGCGCCTGCCCCGAGGGCATCACCCGCGCCGCCGTGCTCGAGCTTTGCCAACGCCACGGCCAGCGCGCCGAGGAGGCCCACATCCCCGCCGCCGAGCTGGTCCGCGCCGACGAGATGTTTGTCACCGGCACGATGGGCGAGATCACGCCCGTGCGCCGCCTCGACGCCCACGACTTCGGCGCGGTGCCCGGTCCCGTAACCGCGCGCATTTCCGTCTGGTTCCGCGAACTCACCCGCGACCCATCCCAAGGCACGCTCGTCGTCGACTGACGCCGGCGTCTGTTTGCCTTTTCCGGTTCTCCGGCGGACAGGCGGGGCCCACCCGCCCGTGGTTCGATGATGTGGAAGGCAACGGGCGACGCCGCGCCGCGTTCCAGCCCGGGCCGGGGACCTAGCGCTTGCGCTCCTGATAGACGCGCACCCAGTCCACCTCGAAGCGCGCCGGGAAAACGGAGTCGTCGACCGGGCCGCCGTTGTCGCCGCCCAGCGCGAGGTTCAGGATCATGTAGTGCGGCTGCCGAAACGGCAGGAAGCCGTCGGGATTCTTCGCCTCGCTCATCGAGACCTCGTTCAACAGGCGGTTGTCGACGTAGAGGCGCACCTTGTCGCGCGTCCAATCCATGCGCCAGACGTGGAACTCCTTCGCCCAGTTTTCGCCGCCGAGCTTGGCAAGAGGCGTCGCCACCGAGTCCCACTCCGCCTTCCAGCGCTCCGGCGTGCCCCAGGCGAAGTTGGCCAGCAACTTGCCCCGGTAATACTCCATGATGTCGATCTCGCCGTTGTGCGGCCACTCGCGCGCCACGCCGAGCGTCCACCACGCGGGCCAGAGTCCTTTTCGCACGTCGATGCGCCCCCGCATCTCGAAGCGCCCGTAGGTCCACTGGCGCAGGCCGCGGGTCAGGATGCTCGCGGACGTGTAGGTGGACTTCGCGGGTTTCGTTTTCCAATCCTCGGAGCCCGGCTCGTGCCGGGGATTCGGCACCGATTCGCGACGCGCCTCGATCACGAGCACGCCGTCTTTCACCCGCGCGTTGTCCGGCTGATAAAACTGCGCCTCGTGGTTACGCACGAAACCCCTTTCGAAGATCCAGTTCTTGGGATCCGGAGGGCCGTCGACATTGAACTCGTCCGCCCACACCAGCTCGAAGCCGGGTGGAGGCGGGGGCGCCGGAGCCCTGGTCGAGGGCGCGGCGGCGCAAGCGGGCAGAACCAAAAAGGCGCCACACCCGAGCGCGGCGAAGACACGGGCCCAAACGGGACGGTATGAATGGGAAGGCACGGGGAAAAGTCGTCTTCAACCGCGCCCGATCCGGCCGTCGAAGGCCGGAAGGCACGCGATCAGGCGCAGATCGAGAGCTGAGCGCGCCGGACCTCGGCGTGGATGCCGGCTCCGGAGACATAGCGCTCGATCTCGTCGATCATCGCGCTCGCCATCCGCCGGCACTCGGGACCGAGGCTGCCCGCGAGGTGCGGCGTGACGATGACATTGGGCATCGAGGGCAGGACCGACTCCTCGCCCGGAGGCTCGGTCGCGAGCACGTCGAGCACCGCCCACAAGTCGGGGCGGGCCTGCAGGACTTTCGCCAGCTCGTCTTCGCGGACGATCGCGCCGCGCGCGGTGTTGATGAAAGTCGCCCCCGGCCGCATCGCGGAAAAATGCTCTCCGCGCAAAAGACCGACCGTCTCCTCCAAAAGCGGAATGTGGCAGCTCACCACGTGCGCCCGGGCGAAGGCGTCCTCCAGCGAAACCAGCTCCACGCCGAGACGCGCGGCCTCCTCGGGAGACACCACGGGATCGTAGGCGATCACGGACACGTCCAGGCGCCGGATTTGATCCAACACCATGCGCCCTGTCCGGCTCAGCCCCAGCAGGGCCACCGTGCTGCCATAGGCGCCGACCAGATAGGGATCGTCCGGGAGATACAGGCCGAGCTCGCGCTGCGCGGTGATCCGCGACCACACGCGCTTGAGCGAAAGCACCAGCATCGAGAAGGTGAACTCGGCCACCGGACGGGCGTTCATCTCCACCGCGCTGGCGACCCGGATCTCGCGATCCCACATCTCTTCCGTGACAAAGGATTTCACCGATCCCGCGGCGTGAAACACCGCCTTCAAGGACGGAAGCGCCCGCAACATGCGAGGCGTCATGCGGGGCATGCCCCAGCCCGACAGAATGATCTCCACCCCGGCCAGTCGCGGATCGGCCAGACTCTCGTCGCTCGGCTCCTCGTCCTGGCGAATGTCGACCAGTTCGACGATCTCACGAAGTCGCTCTAATTCGACTTGGGAAACAACCTGCCGGTAGGCGTAGGGTTTCATCCAAATCAGAGCCTTGGGACGGGGGCGATGCACGGGAAAGGGGGAAGGAGAAAAAAGACGGAACGGGAGCGAGTCCAGACAAGGGGGAAGGGTGCCTCGGGACTTTAGGACAAGCTATTGAGCGCCTTCCCTCGTCTCCAGCACACCGCAGGTTTAACGTAAGACCTCGCACTCGCGCCCGGAATCGCTCATCGTCCCGTTTTCCCGTCGACGGCGCGACGCGACGAAACTCGCATCCGCCCCCGGCGTCCTCCCTTTTCCTCGAACCGCCCTCTACCCGGCCTCATCGCCTCCGCGTCCCGAGCCCGTTTCCGCCGTGTCCACAACCGCCTCCGATCCCTCCTCCGAGTCCCCCGCCCCCCGCCGCGTCGGCCTGCGCGACATCGCCCGCGCGCTGGAAGTCAGTCTGATGACGGTCTCGCTCGCCTTGCGGAATAGTCCCAAGGTCTCCAAGGCCACCCGTCAGAAGGTGCGCCGCATGGCGGACAAGCTCGGCTACCGTCCCGACCCCGAGATCGCCCGCCTGATGACGCGTCTCCACAAGACGACCCAGTCCTGGGACCGGCCGCCCATGGCCATCGTCGACCTTTCCGCCACCCGCCTCCCCGCCGGCGCCGACAACTACTGCGAATACGTCCGCGTCGGCGCCGTGAAGCGCGCGGAGGCGCTCGGCTATCTGGCCACCTGCTTCCACCTGCTCGACTACGAGGGCGACCTTCGACGCCTGCTCAAGGTTCTCCATTACCGGGGCATCCGCGGCATCCTCCTCCTGCCTCCGCTCAGCCCGGTGGAGCTGCCCGCCGGCCTCGACTGGTCGCCCTTCTCGGTCATCGCCGCCTCCTACGCGATCACCCCGCTGCAATTCGACCGCGTGGTGCCGCACCAGTTCTACGACATGTGCCGGCTCATCCGCCTCCTCCAGGCCAAGGGCCACCAACGCATCGGCGCCGTCTTCGAAAGAGGCCTCGAGGAACGAACGCAGTTCCACTTCACCGCCGCGATCAAGCTCTACGACCACGATCAAAACCTCCTTCGCGTCGCGGACTTCTCCAACCTGTCCCGCGACGAGATCGGCGACTGGCTCGAAAAGCGCCGGCCCGACGCCATCATCACCACCGCGGCGCAAAAACTCCAGGACGCGATCCTCGCCCTGGGCCGTCGCTCCCCCGCCCCGGAAATCGTCAGCCTCGGCGCGTTCAAGGACTCCCCGTTCGCCTGCTGGGATCAACGTCCCGCCGATATCGGTTCCGACGCCGCCCTGCTCCTCGCCGGCATGATGCGCCACAACGAGACCGGCGTGCCCGAGTCCCCCCGCACCAGCATGGTGCAGGGCGTGTTCAAGGACGCCGACCCCGTGGCGCCCGCCGCTCCCCCGAAGCGCCCGCGCGCGGCCCGTCGCTGATGCTCCGCTAGTTTTACGCTACAGTCCGAGCCGGACCCTGCGGGGTTGTCTCGGATGCCCGCGCCGGTTGCGGATTACGTTTTTCCGGTCATCTCCGCTCGACCGCTCCACAGTGTTCCCCATGCGTCTAAAACACCTGTCGAAACAGCTCCCCTTCATCGCCGCCTCGCTGCTGGTCTCCTGCGCGTCCCGGCCGGTGGAGAAAACCGCCGCCGCCCCGGCCGCCCCCGCCTATCTGTTCACCTCCGCCGGCGGCGAAGGGGACGGTCTCCAGCTCGCCTTCAGCCCGGACGGCCTCGACTGGACGGCGCTCGACCGCGTGTTCCTCAAACCGTCCGTCGGCTCCGGACGGCTTCGCGACCCGCAGCTGCTTCGCGACGAGGACGGCCTCTTCCGCCTCGTCTGGGCCAGCGGCGACGCCGACCTCGGCGTCGGCTACGCCACCTCGCGCGATCTTGTCACATGGTCGGACCAGCGTCTCCTGCCCCTCATGGTCGACATTCCCGGCGCGAAAGCCTGCCACGCGCCCGAGCTCTACCGCGTGCCCGACACCCGCGAATACGCCGTCGTCTGGTCCGGCGTCGTCCGCGCCGAGGGCGAGACGCGCGACCGCTCGCGCATCTACTATTCGCTCACCCGCGACTTCAAGCGCTTCACCCCGCCGCGCCCGCTCCTGGACACCTCCCTCGACGCATCCGATCCGTCGATCGCGTATTCGAACGGGCGCTACCAACTTTTCTTCACCACCACGGAGCCCGGCGAGGGCGGTCGCACGGGCGCCCTTCGCGTCGCCGACGCCGCCCACCTCCTCGGTCCCTATTCCGCGCGCCCCGAGCCCCTCGTCGCCGGGGAGCGTCCCGAAGCCCCCGCGCCCGTCGCGATCGGCGACCGTCTGCGCGTCTTCTTCGACGCCCAAGGCAAGACCCGCAACCGCGTCCGCGAGACCCGCGACGGCCGGACCTGGACCGATCTCACCCCGAGCCTCGCCGCCGCCTCCGGCCAGCGCCACGGCTCGATCGTCGCCGTCCCCGCCCCTTTGGCCGAGGAGCTTCGCCGCCAGTCCGCCGCGCTTTCCGGCGCGCCCGCGCCCGCCCTCGCCGGCTACACCGCCGACCCCGCCATCCGCGCCTTCGGTGATCGTTATTACCTTTATCCGACCTCCGACCGCCCCTTCTGGAACACCACGGAGTTCGCGGTCTGGTCCTCGCCGGACCTCGTCTCCTGGAAAAAGGAAGGCGTGATCCTCGATCTCGCCCGCGGCGACGTTTCCTGGGCGAAAAACAAGGCCTGGGCGCCCGACTGCATAGAGCGCGACGGCCGCTACTACTTCTACTTCTGCGGCGAGCACAACATCGGCGTCGCCGTCGGCGATTCCCCCGTCGGTCCCTTCCGCGACGCGCTCGGCCGACCACTCGTCGAGGACGCGAAGATCAAGACCTTCAGCATCGATCCCTGCGCCTTCATCGACGACGACGGCCAGGCCTACCTCTACTTCGGCAACGGCACCCCGACGGTCTGGCGCCTCAACCGCGACATGATCTCCTTCTCCGGCCAGCCGATGGAGTTTTCCCTGCGCGAGTTCCGCGAGGGCATCGTCGTCTTCAAGCGCGCCGGCCGCTACTACTTCATGTGGTCGATCGACGACGCCCGCAGTCCCGACTACCGCGTCGGCTGGGGCGTCGCCGACAAGCCCACCGGCCCCGTCGTCTCGCCGAAGGAAAACTTCATCGTCCTTCGCCAAAACGGCTCCGCCAAGGGCACCGCCCACCACGCCGTGCTCAACATTCCCGGAACCGATCGCTGGTATGTCGCCTACCATCGCCACGCCATCCCCGGCGGCGGCGGCTACAAGCGCGAGACCGTCCTCGTCCGCATGAACTTCGACGCCGCGGGCAACATCCTGCCGATGGATCCGATGCAGCCCGCCTTCCGACCCGGCGACATCGGGGAACCTCTCTCCGGCGGCCGCGGTCGTCCCTGACCTCGCCGGCGCCCCCCACGACCTTCCGTCTTCACGCCGGGGCGCCTGCGTTTCGCATCCACCCTCTTTTCACCACACAACCCACACCACCATGCCCCTGCTCAGCCCCCGTCTGCGAACCAGCCTGATGCTCGGCCTCTTCGGCTCCGCCCTCGGCCTCGCGTCACCCGCATTCGCCGCCACCGCCCCCGCCGCTTCCGCCTCCATGCCCAAGCACTCCTTCACCATCGGCGACGAGGACTTCCTCCTCGACGGCCAACCCTTCGTCATCCGCTGCGGCGAGATCCACTTCCCCCGCGTGCCGCGCGAATACTGGAAGCACCGCCTCCAGATGTGCAAGGCCATGGGTCTCAACACGGTTTGCGTCTACCTCTTCTGGAACTTCCACGAGTGGGAAGAGGGCAAGTTCGACTGGTCCGGCCAGGCCGACGTCGCCGAGTTCTGCCGCCTCGCCCAAGCCGAAGGCCTATGGGTCATCCTCCGCCCCGGCCCCTACTCCTGCGCCGAGTGGGAGATGGGCGGCCTGCCCTGGTGGCTCGTGAAGCACGACAACATCGGCCTGCGCACCACCGACCCGCGCTTCCTCGAACCCGCCAAGCGCTACCTCAAGGAGGTCGGCCGCGTCCTCGGTCCGCAACAGGTCACCCACGGCGGCCCGCTCCTCATGGTGCAGGTCGAAAACGAATACGGCTCCTACGGCGACGACCCCGTCTACATGGGCGCGCTCCGCGACGCCCTCGTCGAAGGCGGCTTCGACGTCCCGCTCTTCGCCTGCAACCCCGCCGGCGCCATCGCCAACGGCTACCGCGACGACATCTTCCAGGTGGTCAACTTCGGCCAGGGCGCCGCCGCCAAGTCCTTCGAGACCCTGCGCAAATTCCAAAAGACCGGCCCGCTCATGAACGGCGAGTATTACCCCGCCTGGTTCGACGTCTGGGGCCGCAAGCACGCCACCGGCGCCCCCGAGCCCATCGCCGCCGACCTCGATTACATGCTGAAGCACAAGCACTCCTTCAGCATCTACATGGCCCACGGCGGCACCACCTTCGGCTTCTGGCCCGGCTCCGACCGCCCCTTCCTGCCCGACACCTCCAGCTACGACTACGACGCCCCGATCAGCGAGGCCGGCTGGGTCACGCCCAAGTTCGAGGCGATCCGCGACGTATTCGCCAAATACCTACAGCCCGGCGAGTCCATCCCGCCCGCGCCCGCCGCGAATCCGGTGATCACCATCCCGGCCTTCACGCTTACCGAGACCGCCCCGGTCTTGACCAACCTCACCAAGCCCGTCGTCGACGCCACCGCCCGCCACATCGAGGCCTACGACCAGAGCCGGGGCATCACCGTCTACTCGACCACGCTCCCCGCCGGCCCCGCCGGCACGATCTCCGCCAAGGCCGTGCACGACTTCGGCTGGGTCTTCCTCGACGGCAAGGCCGCCGGCGTCTTCGACCGTCGCTCCCGCCGCTACGAGCTCCCCATCCCCGCCCGCAAGTCCGACACCCGCCTCGAGATCGTCGTCGAGTCCATGGGCCGCGTGAACTTCGGCAAGGAGGTCTACGACCGCAAAGGCATCCAGGGCCCCGTCCGCTTCGACGCCGAGGGCTCCGCTCCCGCCGTCGAGGTCCGCGACTGGAAGATCCATCCCTTCGAGCTCGACGCGTCCGACCTCGCCGCCCTCCGCTTCGCTCCCGCCAAGGACGCCGCCAAGACCAAGGCCGCCGGCCCCAGCTTCTGGCGCGGCTCCTTCGAGATCACCGAGGTCGGCGACAGCTTTCTCGACGTCCGCAACCTCGGCAAAGGCATGATCTGGATCAACGGCCACAACCTCGGCCGCTTCTGGAACATCGGGCCGCAGCAGACGATGTATATCCCCGGCCCCTGGCTCCGCGCCGGCCGCAACGAGATCGTCGTCCTCGACATGATCGGCCCCGCCAAGCCCGAGCTCGCCGGCCTCGCCAAGCCCATCCTCGACGTCCTCCGTCCCGAGCTCGACTTCGCCCGCCCCGCCCGCGCCAAGGGCGAATTCAGCGCCGCAGGGGTCACCGCCGCGCACTCCGGGCAGCTTCGTCCCGAGCCCGAGTGGCAGACCGCCAAGTTCGCCCACTCCGCGTCCGGTCGCTACCTCGCGTTCGAAGCCCTCGAGGCCCACGGCGGCAACACCCACGCCACGATCAGCGAACTCGACGCCACCGACGCCTCCGGCAAGGTCCTTTCCAAGGCCGGCTGGAAGATCCTCTGGGTCGACAGCGAGGAGGTCACCGCCGAGGCCGGTTACGCCGACAACATGCTCGACGGCCAGCCCAACACCCACTGGCACACCGCCTACGGCAACAACAAGGCCACGCCCTACCCGCACCGCGTCGTGATCGACCTCGGCGAGTCCACCAGCATCGGCGGCATCCGCTACCTCGCCCGCTCCGGCGACAACTCCCGCCCCGGCCGCATCAAGTCCTACAGCGTCTACCTCTCCGACAAGCCCTTCGGTCTCGCCCTGCCGGAATAAGCCGCGTCCGTCGGTCGACCGAGTCTGTCAAAACAAGGCGCCGGGAATTCGTTCCCGGCGCCTTTTTCGCGCCCGTCCGTCCGGATGCGCGCGACCCAGGTTCGACGCTAAACCTTTGCGACCCTTGAGACCGTCCCTTCGCAAGCGCCGTCTCTCCCCTGCCCCGCGGGAAATTTCTCCCGCCCCGTCCCCCGCCATGACCCGACCACGTCCTCGGCCGCTCCGCTCCGTCCGCCCTCTGCTCCCCTTGCTTGTCGGCCTGCTCGCGCCCGTCGCCTGGTCCCAGACCACTTCCAGCGGACAGCCCTCGGGCCTGCCCGAGCTCAAGTGGCATCTGAGCGCCCGCCCCTGGACGCCGCTCGACACCCCGCGCACCGATCCGCTCGACAAGGTCGAGTCCATCATCACCGCGCTCGCCCCCCTTCAGTATTGGAACAACTCCACCCCCGGCGACGTGCAGGACGGCGGAGACGTGCAAAACGGTTCGCTCATCGACCCCTTCAACCTCCGCGAGCACCAATACGCCACGCCCTACTTCGCCTTCGCCGTCGCCACCGCCGTCTCCGAGGGCCGCGCCGTCTCCCTGCTCGAGTCCGGCGCTCGCGCCCTCGACCACGCCACCGCCGACATCGCCGGCCTCGACGGCTCCGCCAAGGCCAACGACAACCACGGCGAGTTCTTCTGTGCGCCCATGATGAAGGCCCTGCGCCTCTTCAAACGGATCGCCGCCCAGTATCCGTCCATCCTCACCGCCTCCCGTATCGCCCGCTGGGAATCGCGCCTCTCCACCTCGCGCGTCTCCTACATGAACAACGGCGTAGGCCAGAACTGGCGCACCTACGCCATGAAGGGCGAGTGGCTCCGCGTGCAGGACGGCCTCGTGCCCCGCGCGGCCGGCACCGGCTCCGGCAGCTACCAGGGCGTCGGTTTCATCGAGTGGTATTGGAACAACGAGCAGCGCGCCCGCTACTCCCGCGACCGAGACCAGTTCTTCCTCGATCCGTATTACCTGATGTATCACGACGATGATACCAACAGCCGGCAAAATTTCGCCTATCACGGCGGCGCCACCGGCAACCTGCTCGACCTGATCGTCAACGGTTACGACGGCCCCTCGCGTAACGACATCTTCAATACAATCTCGTTCGCCGCCCGCAGCTCCCTGCTCACCATGTCGGGCAACGGCGACGCCCCCGCGAGCGGCCGCACCGGCAACCACATCTGGAACGACGTCGTCTACGGCAACACCTACGAGCAGATGGCCGAGCTCACCTGGACCGCGGGCGACAAACGCCTCGCCGGCCAGTTCCGCCGCGCCGCCCGCCTCGCCTTCAAGAGCGCCTGGCGTTTCCAACAGGAGCAGGGCTGGTTCTCCGTCACCAAGAGTCTTCTCCCGCCCTCGCACAAAAACGTCTACTACGACTGGAGCGCGCTCACCAACTACAACGGCTACACCGAGATTCACAGCTCCGAGGCCTTCGCCACCCGGCTTACCGCCATCCCCGAGCAGCCCGTGCCCGCCGAGATCGGCGGCTTCGCCTTCAACCTCGATTCGCAGTTCGCCACCTCCTTCGCCAACGCCGGCGGCATGCAGGTGCAGCTCTGCACCCGCGGCTCCAGCCAGACCGCGAGCGACCTCCAGGCCGGCGTGAACAGCTTCACCCTCGGCATCGTCCGCTTCAGCCGCCCCGACTGGGAATCCCGCCTCGGCCCCGCCGACGGCTGGACCGCCGCCAACTGGAGCCAGGCGATCAGCTTCGCCCCGACCTTCCTCGAAAACGGCGCGTGGAAGCTGCTCTCCGAGCTGCCCGACCGCTACGGCGGTGTCTTCACCCCGAGTTTCGTCCACCCGCTGCTCGTGCGCGGCACGCTCGCGCTCACGCCCAAGACCGGCCAGACGGGCCCGAGCTTCGCGCTCAATCTCGTCATCACGCCCGACGGCGTCCTCGTCGACACGGTGCGCGGCGCCGGCGCCGAGGATTTCGGCGTCGTCTGGCCGCTGATGGAGTTCGACGGCAAACACGTCCTCGACGCCCGCGTCGGCACGAACATCGCCTCCACGTCCTACCCGAAGCAGTCCGCCAACCGCCTCGTCCTCCAGGCCGAGTCCGCCACACTCGCCGGCGGCGCTGCGACCGCCACCGCCAACTCCGGATTCACCGGGTCCGGCTACGTCAGCGTGCCCGCCACTTCCGGCGCCCTGGAATGGACCGGCGTCCCCGGCGGCGACGGCGGCTCCGCCACCATCGGTTTCCGCTACACCCTGCCGCAGGCCACCGCCGCCTCGCGCACGCTCACGCTCCGCGTCAACGGCGTCGCCCGCACGATCTCCTTCGTCCACACCGGCAACGCCAACACCTACGGGAGCGGCGTGCTGAGCTTCCCGATGTATTGGCACCAGGTCCACGTGCCCGTCTCGCTCCTCGCCGGCTCTGCCAACACCATCCGCCTCGAAAGCGCCGACGGCGCCGGCCTCTCCATCGACGAGATGCGTGTCTTCCCCGCCGACGCCGCGCAGGCCGAGCCCGACCAGCAAACCTTCATCGCCCTCGGCGCCGCCCCTTCCATCGACGCCTCCGCCGCCTTGCGCCGCTCCGCCTACGGCGACCAGCGCCCGCTCCGCGTCACCAACGCCGGCGCCACCGTCTCGACCTTCGTCTACCCGCGCAAAGCCGCCGATCCCTCCGCCGAGGCCGTGCGCGCGAGCTTCGTCCGCGACGGCGCCGATTTCGCCTCGGTGCTCGGTCGCGTGCGCGGCGACACCTACGTCGGCCGCACCTCCGCCGGCGGCATCGGCACCGGCATCGATCTCGACGGCGACGGCGCCAACGACGTCACCTTCGACCAAAGCTGCGCCTTCGTCCTCCAGCTCTCCGCCGGCATCGTCACCGCCGTCGAGGCCGACCGCTTCATCACCTTCCGCCAAGCCGGCCGCGAGATCGCCCTTGCGCCACACACCCCCGTCACTCTTGGCGCCTACGCCGAATTCTGGCATCACCTCGCCCTGCCTGTCTCCGGACGCCGTTTCGAGGCCACGGTGGAATTCACCCCGCCCACCACCCAGACCGGCGAAGTGTTGGCCGGTTTCGCCGGCGCCGGCGTGAGCACCCCTGAAACACTCGCGGCCTACCTGAGGTTCACAAACGAGGGTCGTGTCGTTCCACAACCCGCGACCGGCTTGTCGGATTCGAGCTACACCCCGGGTGTCTCCCAACGCGTCCGCCTCCTCGTCGACCTCATGGAGCGCCGTTACGACCTGTGGGTAAAACCCGCCGGACAACCCGAGCGCCAACTCGTCGCCCGCGCCACGCTCCCAACGTCCGTGCGATCCGCCGACGACCTCGATACCTTCGCGTGGATCGGCGCGCCCGCCACCGCCGCTCGCACCTCGGCCTCCACCGAGTTCGCGACGCCGTTCGCGGTGAAAATCAATTTCCAGACCGCCACCTCCGCCGGCTACCCGGGCTACCTGCCCGACACCGGCGCCGCCTACGGCAACCGGGGCAGCGGCTACACCTACGGCTGGATCGAGGGCGCGAACACCGCGCTCACCCGGGACCGAAACAGCGCCAACTCGGCCGACGAGCGCTACGACACGCTCAACCAGATGCAGTATAACAACCCGCCCACCGAGACGCACACCTGGGAGATCGCCGTGCCCGACGGCTCCTACGACGTGCGCCTGGTCTGCGGCGACCCCGACTACACCGACAGCTACTACCACGTCCTCGCCGAGGGCACGACTCTCGCGCAGGGCAACGCCCAAGGCTCCGGCCGCCGCTTCATCGACCAGCGCGCCCGCGTCCTCGTGGCCGACGGCCGCCTCACGCTGACCAACGGCCCCGGCGCCTACCGAAACAAGATCTGCTTCATCGAGATCGCCTCCACCGCGTCACGCGCGTATCCGTTTGTCAGTTACAACGCCTGGTCTTCTTCGCGTTTCCCCGGAGGGTCCGGATCCGCCGCGGCCGCCCCCGACGCCGATCCGGACCAAAACGGCGTCCCCAACGCGCTTGAATACGCCTCCGGCGCTTCCGCCGGGGCAGCCTCGGGCGCGTTGACCGGTCTCGCCGCCCGGACGCCGGACCTCGCCGAGTTCGGATTCCTGAGATCCGCCCAGGCGATCGACGCCAGCTATAGCGTCTGGGAAAGCGACGACCTCCTTCACTGGGATCCGCTCTGGAGCACGCTGGAGGATTCCGACTTCAGCTCTCCGCTTGTCGCCGGCGCGGATGCCGCTTCCACCGGCTGGGTTACGCTACAAGTGCCTCTCGACACCGGCCGCCCCCGACAGTTTTTCCGTCTTCAGGTCGGCCTGCCGCCTTGAGCGACGCATAAGCAGAATTACGCTTAGCAACCCCGGCAAGAGCCAGACGCCAGTCAGTTTCTTATCTTACATCCACCCGCAATGAGTTTGTCCCGTTCCTTCCTCCATCTGCCCCGTGTCGCCTTGTTCGCGCTGTCCCTAGCCGTCCTGCCGCACGCGACGCAGGCTCAGTCCTTCACCGAGGGCGTGCAGACCTACGCCTCGCTCTCCGCCGCGACGGTCACGCTCGGCGGCAAGTGCGAGCTTCGCCTCACCGGAACCGCGCCGCTCACGGGCAGCACCATCAACCTCACCTCCGCGGACGCCGCGCTTCTCTTCGTGAACGTGAAGCCCTCGGTCGTCGCGTCCACCTATCTCTCCCAGATCCGCATCAACGGCGCCTCCGCCGTGTCGGGCACCAACTGCCGCGTCGTCCAATACGCGCAAGGCACTCTCGTGCTTCCGCACGCCCCGGCCTTCCAGCCCTTCCAGGCCTGGAGCGGCCCCGCCTTCACCGGTAGCACCGCCTCGTTCGGCCAATACACCTACTACAACACCGCCGCCACGCTCGGCTCCCTCAACAAGACCATCAGCTCCTTCAAGCTGAAGCGCGGCTACATGGCCACCGTCTCCACCCAGGCGAACGGCACCGGTCCGAGCAAAAATTATGTCGCGCAGGACGGCGACCTCGAGGTCTCCCTTCTTCCTTCGCAACTCGACAACGCCATCCAGTTCGTCCGCGTTTTCCCCTGGCGCTGGGTCTCGAAAAAAGGCGTCTGCGACAGCTCGCCCACCACCTTCAACGCCGGCTGGTTCTACAACTGGAACAACGACGGCAACAACATCCAGTCCACCTCCGACTACGAGTTCGTTCCGATCCGCCAGCAACGCTGGTGGCCCGCCTACCCCACGAACAAACCCGAGTCCAACCACCTCCTCGGTTTCAACGAGCCCAACAACTCCGTCGAGGACGCCTACACCACGCTCAACAACGGCGACGTGAACACCGCCATCGCCGTCTGGCCCGAGCTGCTCGCCAACGGTCTTCGCGTCGGCTCGCCCGCCCCGACCGACGCCGGCCGCCCCTGGCTCTACGACTTCATGACCAAGGCCGACGCCGCCGACCTCCGCGTCGACTACGTCGCCATCCACATGTATCAATGCGGCCATACCGCCAGCTCCCTCTACAGCTGGCTCAAGGCCATCTACGACGCCACCGGCCGCCCCATCTGGGTCACCGAATTCAACAACGGCGCCAACTGGACCACCTGCGCCGACCCCACCCAGGCGCAAAACGCCGCCACCATCCAGAGCTTCATCGACATGATGGACGCCGCTCCGTTCATCGAGCGCTACTCGATCTACAGCGCGGTCGAGGAGGTCCGCCAGCTCACCGACTCCACCGGCGCGGTCACCGCCACCGGCGCCGTCTACCGCGACAAGGTCTCCCCCATCGGCCACGTCCAGGCCGTGCCCGCCGCCGGCACGCGCGGCATGGCCCAGCTCCCCTTCGAAAACCACACGCGCGACACCTCCGGCTTCGGCAACAACGGCTTCGCCGCCTTCGCCCCCGCCTACGCCGCCGGCCGCGTCGGCCAGTCCCTCGTTCTCGATGGCTCCAACAACTACGTCCAGCTCCCCGACGGCGTCGCCTCCGGCACGGCCTTCAGTTTCGCCGCGTGGGTCTACTGGGACGGCGGTGGCAACTGGCAGCGCATCTTCGATTTCAGCGGCGACCTTCTCGGCTCCGCCAGCACCCGCTACCTCTTTCTTACGCCCAGCAACGGCTCGGGCATCCGCTTCGCCATCCGCAACGGAGGCACGGAACAGACGCTCACCACCTCCGCCCCCCTCGCGACCGGGCAATGGCAGCACATCGCCGTCACCCTCTCCGGCGGCACCGCCCGCATCTACGTGAACGGAGTCCAGGCCGCCTCCGCCGCGGTGAGCATCACGCCGTCCCTCTTCGCCCCCAAATACAATTACCTCGGCAAAAGCGCCTTCCCCGCCGATCCGCTTTTCAAGGGCCGCCTCGATGAGGTTCGCGTCGCCGACTACGCCTTCACCGCCACGCAGATCGCCACGATGGCCGCGGCCACCAACACCGCGCCTCAGTTCTCCGCCGGCGTGATCAACGGCGGAAGCGCCACCCAGGGCGTCGCCTTCACCGGCAGCGTCGCGGGCGCCGCCACCGACGCCGATGCGGGCGACACGCTCGTCTACTCGAAAACCAGCGGTCCCGCCTGGCTCTCCGTCGCCGCCGGCGGCGCCCTCTCCGGCACGCCCACCTTCGGCGACGAAGGCATCGAGGAATTCGTCATCACCGTGACCGACTCCGCCGGCGCCACCGCCTCCGTCGTCTACACCGTGACCCTCCCCTCCGTCCTCGGCAACGGAACCTGGATCTCGGACGCCTCGGGCACCTGGAGCGACACCACCAAGTGGAGCTCCGGCTTTCCCGCCAACGGCGTCAACTACGCCGCCGACTTCAGCACGCTCAACATCACCGCCGATCGCACCGTCACGCTCAACACCTCCCGCCCCATCGGCGTGCTTCGCTTCGGCGACACCTCCGGCGCCCAGACCTGGACCCTCGCCTCGAGCGGCGGCGCCACCCTCACCCTCGACACCGGCCTCACCACCACCTCGCCCGGCCTCGTCGTGAATCAGAACACCGCCACCATCTCCGCCTCGCTCGCCGGCACCAACGGCTTCACCAAGAGCGGCGCCGGCACCCTCGTCCTCTCCGGCGCCAACTCCGTCTCCGGCACCGTCAACATCGACACCGGCAGCAACACCTCCGGCGAAGGGACCGTCCGCCTCGCGCACCCCAACGCCCTCGCCTCGGCCACCACGCTCGCCATCCGCACCAACAACTCCGGCAGCTCCACCCTCGCCCTCGACGGCACGCTCGGCGACATCGTTTCGCCCGCCGCCATCAACCTCAGCGGCCGGAACAACATCATCGCCGCCATCCGCAACCTCACCGGCGCCAACACCCTCTCCGGCGCCATCGCCCTCCAAAGCGGTGGCAGCAACTACACCATCCAGTCCGACGCCGGCACGCTCACCCTCGGCGCCATCGGCACCGCTCTCACCGACAACCGCACCCTCACCTTCTCCGGCGTCGGCAACACCACCCTCGGAGGCGTCGTGTCCAACGGCTCCGGCACCCTCCACCTCCTCAAAGGCAGCTCCGGTCGCCTCTCGCTCACCGCCGCGAACACCTTCACCGGCAACGTCACCGTATCCGGCGGCACGCTCGCCGTTCTCGGCTCGGGCGCCCTTTACGCCGGCGCCTACAACAACACCGCCATCCTCACCCTCAACTCCGGCGCGACCCTCGAACTCGACCGCTGGGGCTACGGCCCGAGCGGCAGCTACCGCACTCAGGCGCTCGGCGGCCTCGCCTACGCTGCCGAACGCTTCATCATCAACGGCGGCGCCATCCGCTACACCGGCGGCGCCGCCGGCGCCCCCCTCAACCCGTCGGAGGCGCCCTACGGCCCCGGCTTCACCATCGGCGCCTCCGGGGCCACGCTCGAGGCCGCCAAGGTCGCCGACACCTGGACGGTCAAAAACGACAGCCGCGGCAGCGGTCCCGTCGCCAGCGCCGCCGGCGGCACCCTCACGCTTGCCGGGGCCGGCAACGGCATCTTCGACAAGGTGCTTCCGGGCACCGGGGCCCTCGTGAAAAACGGGGCCGGCGTCTGGACCCTCACCCAGGCCAACACCGCCACCGGACCCGTGTCCGTCTCCGCCGGCACGCTTCTTGTGAACGGCTCCACTTCCACCGGATCGGTCACCGTGGGCGTGTCCGGCACCCTGGGCGGCACCGGCACCGTGGGAGGGGCGCTCAACGTGCTCGGCACCCTTTCACCCGGCCCCGCCACCGGTATCGGACGTCTCACTACGCAGGCCGCCGTGACGCTCGCCGCCGGCTCCGTCTCCAGGTTCGAGATCAACAAGAGCGCGGCCACGGCCGACCAGCTCTTCACCTCCGGCTCGCTCGTCTTGGGGGGCACCCTCTCCGTCTCCAACCTTGCGGGCACGCCCGTCGCGGGCGACGGCTTCACCCTCTTCCAGGCGGGCTCCGTCTCCGGCGCCTTCGCCGCCTATGCTCTGCCCGCCCTCTCCACCGGCCTGCGCTGGAAGACCTCCACCCTTGCCCAAGGCGTGCTGGGCGTCGAATACGACCCCGCCACCTACGTCGGCTGGGCCGCCACCCGCAGCTTCCCAGGCGGCGCGTCCGGTCAAAGCCTGGACCCCGACGGCGACGGTCTGGCCAACGCGATGGAATGGATCCTCGACGGCAATCCCGCCGTCTCCGATTCGGCCCGGCAACCGTCGCTCGCCCTCCGCGCCTTCGGCGTCGCCGAATGGCCCGGCGCGACGGAAGGAAAGCGTTACCTCAGCCTGACCGCCACCGTTCGTAAGAACCTCGTCGGCGCCAGCCTCGTAGCCCAGGCCTCGACGTCGCTCGACACCTTGGACGCGGCCGAATCCGCCTCCCCGATATTCACCTTCGTGGTTTCGGATTCGGGCGACTTCGAGCAGCGCACCTGGATTTATACCCAACCCGTGGACGAGATCGGTGGACGCGCCTTTATGCGTCTGAAGGCGATCTTGCCATAAAACTCGCGGATCGCCCCCGCCCCGGCGAAACGGGGTTCGAACGATTCTCTCGCGCCTCGGCATGAACCGTTGCGCGAGGAAAAATGGTGCCCGGGACAGGGATCGAACCTGCACGCCTTACGGCAAGGGCTTCTAAGACCCTCGTGTCTGCCATTCCACCACCCGGGCGGGAGATAAAGATCAGGAGCGAATGACGGCTCGATGCGCCTTCGCAAGCGCCATGTGGCGCCTCGCCTGGGACGCGCCGGCATCTCGTGGCGTCCGCAAAAAACAATGCAGCCCCTCGCGCCGTGACGCAAGGGACTGCATCCAAATCCGTCAGGAAACCACGCGCTTCGTTTTCTTCGCCGCCGGGGAAACCGTGTCCTCGTCGCCGATCTTGAACGGCACCGCGGTGTCGTCGTCGGCGTCCGCCTCCAGATCCTGGTGCAACGTGGAACGAACCAGTCTCCGCAATCTGCGGGAGGAAATGCGCACATGGGCGGTCAAGCGCCAGAAGCCTCGATTGGCCGGGTGATGCGCAAACTCTTCCGATTCGAAAAAGAACTCCCGATAACGCTTCAGCCGGGCCACGCTCCGGACAAAATCCAGATCCGCCGCGAAATGCTGCGGCCACAAAAACTCCACCAACGGCGCCAACAAGCGCGCATGGGGGTAGAGGGCGCGGTGCAGGACCATGCGCTCATACTTTTCGACTCTGAGCCCATGCTTTTCGCAGTAGAGCTCGGCGAAGGTTTTCTCTGTCATCGGGGTAAACTGAATGGGGTGAGCGTCCTTCCCGTGGAAATCCAGTGAAAGACGCGTGAATTCGTGCGTCACAACACGCACGCGCACAACCGCCAACCCCCTACGCAGATACAGGTAAGAAGCCCCGCGAAGGCGGCTTCAGCGTCGTTTTCCCCAAAGCAGCTCAAGCACCGAGCGAAGATCCTCGCCCGGCTGGGATACGCCGCGTCGCGTCTCGATCAGTTTTCGGCCGCGGTTCGCCCGCAACAGCTCAGCGTCCACCTTGTCGATGCGGATCTCGCCCGGACGAAAGCCGGGCAATTCCAAGGAACCCAGACGCCGCAAACGCAGCGGCGCCCCCGTCACGCTCAAACAAAGCTCCCAACCCGCGCCCCCGCCCTGGGCCGGAACGACCAAGCTGGGATAACGACGCGCAAAATCCGGCTCGCCCGGCTCCGCGATCCGCAAGGTGACCGCGACCGGCGTGGCGGAGAAAACCTCGTCCAGGGAGCGCAAGCCCCCCGCCCGACTCCGCGAAAAAAAATCCAAGGGATCGAGTCCCGTCAGATTCATCCCGTTCCAGACGCCGTGCTCGTTCGGACTCCCAAAGCCGCGCGCCTTATACCATTCCTGAAACCGGTCGGTAACCCTCAAGCCGATCTCCAGATGCAGGTGCGCTCGCTGCTTTGGAATCGTGTAGCCGCCGGCGCTTCGCCCCAGCGTCCCGATCGTTTGCCCGGCCGCGACCACAGCGCCTATCCGCAGACCGGGGGCCACGCGCGAAAGATGCGCGTAGAGAGAATACACCGGAGGCGATTGTTCCGAATGCTCGACGACGATGTAGCGCCCATAGCTGCTCGCCCCTTCCCGCAGGCTGATGTGCCTCACCACGCCAGGAAGGATGGAAAAAACCGGATCCAGCGGCTCTCCGTTGCGATCCCGCTCCAAGGGAAACAGATCGAGCCCTTCATGAAACTGCCGGCCTGCGCTGCGCACGCTGCCAAACATGCCCGAGAGGACCTCGCCCGATTCCGTAGGCTGCACAAAACGCTCCACGCCGCCTCCGCGCAGGTAGGCGTCGTTTGGGGTGGGCCAGACCAATTGCAGCCTGACCGGAGCTTTCGTCGCGCTTTCGGCCGGACGCGCCGGCGCTTTGCCCGCGACCACAGGGGCCGAGGCGACCTCGTTCTCGTCGCATCCCGCCAGCAAACAGGCCGCGATCGCGAGCACACGCGACGCGAACCGTGTTCCCCTCCGACCCTTCATTGAGACTTCTCGAGTTCCTCGCGCAGGTCTTTCGAGGAGCGAGCGATGTTTTTGGCCAGCTCCTCGAGCTCGGATTCAGGCACCTCGAAGTAAGTCACGATGTAACCTTGGGACATGGCCCCGTCGATCCGCCGCGCGCCAACGGGACGTCCGTTTAGCATGGAGACGATACGCTTCCCCTGATTGGGAACGCTCATCTTAAACAGGTCGCGCGAGGCGGCGGTGGTCAGCTTGAACGCGAGCGCCTTGCCGAGCTCGTTGTTCACGACCTCGCAGGCCTCGATGTCGTATTCCGTGAAATAGGCTTTCGGCTCGACCGAGATGGAAACTCCGCTTTGCGGAAGGCGCGCCACCGCCCCGGCGTCCTGCGGATTGGTGGCCTCGAGGAGAAACCGAACCACGCTCACGGGGTAGTCCTTCTTCGATTTGGAGGCGCACCCGCCGGCGGCGAGCAGACCCAGGCACAGGAAGGGGAGAAACAGCAGTCGGGTTACGCGCATGGACGCATTCATGCCTCGTCTCCTCGCCCGCTGGCAAGCCGCGAGCGACGGATCAGGCGCGCAAGTCCGGCAGACGATCCCGGTAATGGTTGAGGATCGGCGCCAGCCGGATCGCCTCCCAGTAGCGGCGCCAGAACTTCCGCGGGCTCGAGAGCAAGCGCAGCAGCCAGCCCAGCACCATGCGATCGGCCCAAGGCGGTATGCTTGCCTGGCCGCCGGTCAAAAACGCGATCGCGGCCCCCAGACACAGGATGCCGGGGCGATAGGACAGGTCGCCGCGCAGGCCCAGGCCGAGCCGCTCCTGCACCCCGCCGCCGATCGCCAGCATCACCACCCGGGGCCGCCGGGCCTCGATCCGAGCCAGCAGATCCGCGTCCCGGATCGGACCCGCCTTGTAGTGGGGCGCCAAATACGTGTCGGCCTCCGTCGTGGCAAAGCCCTGCGCGCGCAGCCAAGCGAGGTTGCGCGCCGACTCCTCGGCCGAGGGCATGACCCAGAAAATCGCGCCCGGCGCCTTCAGATCTTCACGAGCCAGCACCGAGCGGATAAGCTTCAATCCCGAGTGACGCGGGAGTCTTTCGCCGGTGAACAACCTCCACAGCAGGACCATGTAGCCGGAATCCGTGATCGCCAGATCCGCCGTGGTCAGCGCCTCCCGGTAGGAGGGCGACCTGACCAGGTCCACCGCCAGGCCCGGAGCCGAGGGAGCCACGACCAAGCCGCCGGAAACCGCGCGCTCGGTGGCCTGTTCGATCGAGCCCACGAAAAAATCCACGCCCAAGACACGCCGCGTCGGCGCGACGGCGGCGGAGGAGGACAAGGCTTGCGACGGCGCGGGCATGGACATGCCCGAGACCTTGGAACGTGGCTTCGTCCTCCGTAAACGCCGAAAATAGCCGTTCCGACTCCCCTCGGCACCCACGCGGCCCCGCCGTCTGCGTCACTCCCGGGCCGGGGCGAGCGAATCAAAAGACGAGGCGCTCGGGCCGGCGGAAGCATGTCGCAAGTCGCGGGCGGCCAGCCCCCTCCCGAGACAGCGAAGGAACGCGCCGCGACGTTCGCTTGCGAAAGCGATTTTCGCCCCCCCGGCCTACTCGCCCAAAAGCCCCAGCTGCGCCGGATCCACGCGAGCGGAAAGCAATTTGCGCAAAAACGTTTCGCGATGCTCCGGGCAACGACCGAGGCGCAGCACCGCCTCGCGATGCTCCTCGGTCCCGTAGCCCTTGTGCTGGGCGAATCCGTAGCCAGGATGCACCGCGTCCAGCTCCGACATCATCCGGTCGCGCTGCACCTTCGCGATGATCGAGGCCATCGCGATGCATAGCGAACGCCCGTCGCCCTGGACCACGCCTTGGTGCGGGTAGGGAAAGTTTTTGAGCGGCAGTCCGTCGATCAGGATGCGGGCCTGCGCGGGCGGCTGAAACGCGGCGATTTCCTCCGGGGACGAAAAGAGATCGGGCTCGCGCCGCGGCGGAGAAAAGGCCGTGGGCGGGTAGATGCCCTCGAGCGCGCGACGCATGGCGAGCTTGGTCGCCCCGAGGATGTTCTCGGTCTCGATCTCCGCGACCGAGGCCGTCCCGAACTGGGCGTGGATGTGCCCCTCCGCGGCCAGCGCCTCGAAATCGAGATACAGCGCGTCGCGCTCCGCCACGGTGAGCTGCTTCGAGTCGTTTATGCGTTTGGCGTTTTCGTCCGCCCATCGGCTCTCGAGAAAGGCGCGCGTGACGAGGACCGCCGCCGCGACCACCGGACCCGCCAGGGCGCCACGCCCCGCCTCGTCCACCCCGATCAACTCGGGATGCTCCTGAAGCTGCTTCAGATCGAAGCCGCGGAGCTGGCGACGTTTGGCGGACATGGTGCGAAAGGCGAAGCGTGAACGGTTAGGCGAAGCGGAGAACGCGGGCGAGGATCAAGCCCACGGCTCAGGTTCCCCACTCTTTCTTCGGCGGCGGAGGCTTGAGCGGCAATTCGTCCAGTTTGCCCGCCTCGCTCACCACCTCGTAGGCGGTGCGGAAGTGCAGCTTGGCGTAGTCGCGCAGCGCATCGGCGCCGAAGCGCTTGATGATCTCGTGCGCCTGGACCTTCACGGCCGCGCTCGCGCCTTTTTGCAGCGGTTCGCCGAAGCGGCGCGATAGCGCGACCATCTGCCGGACGTATTCGGCACGCGCGACGATCGAGGCGGCGGCGACGACCGGGTCCTCTTCCGCCTTGGTGCGCATGCGGAGCTCGAAGCCCGTCACGCCCAGCTTGGTCAGCTCGCGCTGCACCAGCGGATCCTCGGTGAACTGGTCGAGCAGCCCCCACGGCACGCGCTTCTCCGCCAAGGCGTCCTGCAGGGCGCGCGCGTGCTGGAAGGCGAGGATCTGGTTCTGGCTGCGAAAGCGCGTCCCCATGAGGCTGTTGTATTGGCGCATGTCGCGAGCCTGGATCACTTTCACCACCACGCCGTGCGTGCCGCGGATGATCTTGTCGAGTTCGAGGATGCGCGACTCGGTCATCTTCTTCGAATCCTGCGCGCCGGCCTCGCGCCAGGTCTCGATCATGCTCCGCGAACCGATCACCGTGGCCGCGATCAGCGGTCCGAAAAAGTCGCCCTTGCCCGACTCGTCGCAGCCGGCGTGGTCCTCGAACCAGTCGGGGTGCAGCACCTCGTCGTAACCGAGCTTCGGCGCGCCGGTGATCTCCGGTTCGATCACCATCGTCACGAACTCCTCCGTGCCCTTGCCCGCGACGACCACCTTTTTGCTCTCGTAGCCGGTGACGTTGACCTTGGCCGCGTCGCTGCGAAACGCGAAGCGCGCGTAGGCCACGTCGAAACGCTCCCAGCCGCGGCCGGCCAGCAGCTTGCCCAGCTTGTCGAGCTGCTCGTCGGTGAGCTTGAGCGTGTAGCTCGCGAGCTTCTTGGGCGCGTCGGGATCGGCGGCGGGTTTCTTGGACATTCGAGGGTCGCGGGATTTGGCCACGGAAGACGGGAAAAGCACAAAACGAATCTGCGCCTTTGAGCGCGCGGGGATTTTGTGCCTTCTCTGCGCCCCGTGTCCGCGAAACAGCTCATCGCCGCCGCCCCCGACTTCCAAGCCGCCCTGCTCGGCTGGTATCGCATCCACCAGCGTCGCCTGCCCTGGCGTGAGGCGCCCTCGCTCTACAAGACCGTCGTGAGCGAGTTCATGCTGCAACAGACGCAGGTGAAAACGGTGCTGCCCTACTTCGCGCGCTGGCTCGCCGCCCTGCCGGACTTCGCGGCGCTCGCCGCCGCCGCGGAGCCCGAGGTGGTGAAACTCTGGGAGGGTCTCGGCTACTACACGCGCGCCCGCAATCTCCACAAACTCGCCCGCGCCCTCGTCGCCCTGCCGGAGCCGCCGCGCACGCGCGAGGCCTGGCTCGAACTGCCCGGCATTGGCCCCTACACGTCGGCGGCGATCACGAGCATCGCCTTCGGCGCGCCCGCCGCCGTCGTCGACGGCAACGTCGTCCGCATCCTGTCACGCCTCGCCGCCGACGGCAGCGCGTGGCGCGACACGACCAGCGCGGGCAAGGCGCTCACGCCGCTCGCCGACGCGCTGCTCAACCACGCCGAACCGGGCGACCACAACCAGGCGATGATGGAGCTGGGGGCCACCGTCTGCACGCGGCACAATCCGCTTTGCACCGTGTGCCCGGTTCGCGCCTTCTGCGCCGCCTGCGGAGCGGGCGAACCCGAAGCCTATCCGCGACTCGCCGCGAAGACCATCGAGTCGCGCACCGTGGTCCGCGCCTGGTGCATCCACCCCTCGGACCAGGCCTTGCTCCTGCACCAGACCGACTCCGCCGCGCGCCGCCTTGCCGGACAGCACGAACTCCCGTCGTCGGACCAGCTCGGCCTCGAACCGGGTTTGATCGAGAAAAAGGAGACGCTGCTCGCCGTGAAAAAACGCGGCATCACGCGCTTCGCGTTCACCGAGCCCATCCACGAGTTCGACGCCGCCCGGCTGCCCGCCGTGTTGCCCGCGGGCTTGGTCTGGGTGCCGCTTGATCGGCTCGAATCCGTGCTGATGTCCGGACCGCATCGCCGCTGGGTTCGCGAATTGCTCGCCCGACGCGGCTGAAAACCGCGCCCGATCCGACGACGGTCAAAACCCGTCTCCAGCCCGGCCGGTTGGCCCGCGAACGCAGGCGTTCTCAGCCGAAACGCTTCGCCATGAGCGCTTCCACCCTAGCCTTGGACGAGGCGACGTCTTCGGTGGAGACACGGGGGCTAAGCTCGAGCGTGAGCAGATGCTCCGGACGCCAAAACTGGCTGATCATGTCGAAATCGATCCGTCCGGCGCCCACCGGCTGATGGTCCTTCCCCGCGGCGGAGACGTCGTGTAAATGGAAGCCCAGCAGCCGGCTCGCGTTGCGCTCCAGATGGACGCGGTGGTTGATCAAGCCCATGCCCTCCTTGATGTCGGCGTGGCCCGTGTCGTGCCAGTAGCCGCAAGGCGTGTCGGCTGGCAGCCCCTCGAAGAACGAGGGGAAATCGTCGTCCAAGGGCAGCTCCTCGAACTTCTCGCGGTTTTCACAGCCCAAGGACACGCCGCGTTCGCGCGCATAGGTCGAAATCTCGCCAAGGCTTTTCTGGACCTGCTTCCAGAACGGCCCCATGCGACCCCGCAGTTTCTCACAGGATTTTCGCAACACGCCTTGGTAACGCGCATCGGTCGCGACCGCGGTATCCGGCGCGTTTTTCAGGTAGGCGTGGAGTTTCCGACCCGGAGGAAACAACCAGAATTTCACGCTTCCCAGATGCAGGACCACGACCCGCGCCTTCACCTGGGAGGCGAAGTCGATCGAACGCTTGGTATGCCGCAACCACTGGTCGTGCTCCCGACGATCCTCCTGCGAGGGTTCGAACAGATTCGGAGCCGCCTGGGTCACGCCCGCCGGCAAGGGACAAAAATTGTGCGTGGAGCTGATCTTGATCAGCCCCTCTTCCACCGCCTTCAGGATGCCGGGCACCAACACGATGCGGATGCCATGACTCAATTCCGCGTGGGTGAACCCCAAGGCGGCGATTTCATGCAACATCGCATACCCGTCGTGATGACGGAACGAATTCCAACAGGTCGAAAGGGCGAGGATCGGCTTCAAGGGGACGGCGAGCGAATAAAGGTGTGCAACGCAAACGGCAGGCGTTGCTCTCGCAACATGTAAAAACAAAAAACCGCGCGAGCTGGTTACGCAAGCGCGGTCGTGAAGACCAACTTAACCGGCGGGCTGCCGGCCAAGAGCGAATTACTCGGCGTAGCGGCGGCGCAGCATCTGGGTGAAGGCCTGGACCTTCTCCTTGCGACGGCGGCGCTCGGTGGGCTTCTCGTAGTAACGCTTCGCGCGGACATCCTTGATGATGTTCTCACGCTCGAGCTTCTTCTTCAGGCGGCGCAGGGCGCGGTCGACGGGCTCGTTTTTGCGGATTTTGATCTCGATGGACATGATGAAAGGGAGGGCTCGGAGTTGGAAAAAGTTGAGAAGCAACCGGCCGCCTCCGCCCCCGTCAACGGCTTTTTTGCCCGGCCTGCATATCCGCAGCGTCCGCGCTTGCGCGCCTCGGGCCCCCGCCTCTCCTTCGCCCCATCGTGTCGATCGCCGCCTCAGACTTCGTCCACCTCCACGTCCACACCGACTACAGCCTCCTCGACGGCGCCTGCAAAATCGACCGCCTCATGAAGCGCACCGTCGAGCTCGGCCAACCCGCCGTCGCGCTCACCGACCATGGCAACATGTTCGGCGCCATCGAGTTTTTCAACGCCGCCAAGTCCAACAACCTCAAGCCCATCGTCGGCTGCGAACTCTACCTCGCCCCCGGCTCCCGTCTCGAAAAATCCGGAAAATCCGAGGACGGCAAAAGCTACTACCACCTCGGCGTCCTGGCCAAGAACCTCGAGGGCTACCAAAACCTTCTCAAGCTGGTCTCCGACTCGCACCTGCAGGGCTTCTATTACAAGCCTCGCACCGACCTCCCCACCCTCGCGAAATACGCCAAGGGCCTGATCGGCTTCACCGGCTGCCTCGCCTCCGAGGTCTGCCAGCATCTCATGCGCAACCGCGAGGAGGAGGCCGACGCCGCCTGCGCCCGCTACGTCGAGATTTTCGGCCGCGAAAACTACTTCGTCGAACTCCAGGACCACGGCATCCCCGAGCAGCGCCACATCATTCCCGGCCTCCTCCGCCTCGCCGAAAAATACCAGCTAAAGACGATCTGCTCGAACGACGTCCACTACGTCAAGGAGTCCGACGCCTCCTCGCACGACACGATGCTCTGCATCCAGACCGGGTCGAAGGTCGCCGAGACGAACCGCATGAAGTTCGACTCGTCCGCCTTCTATCTGAAGTCCGCCGACGAGATGCTAAAACTCTTCGGCGAAATCCCCGAGTCGCTCACCAACACCCGCCTCGTCGCCGAGATGTGCGAGGTGAAGATCCCCTTCCCCAAGGGCTCCGAACGCTACCCGCGTTACCCGCTTCCCCCGGAGATCAAGGCCCGCAACCCCGAGCACCGCATCGCCGCGCACTCCTACCTGCTCGATCTCTGCGTCAAGGGCCTCAACCACCGCTACGGCCACGACTACCACGCCGTCGCCGCCCACCCCGTCGTCGCGGAGCGCCTCGCGAAACTCCAAAACCTCGCGCCCGGCCAAAAGCCCGCCCCGCCCGACTACTCCGGCCTCGCCCCCGACGAGTTGCTCGTCCTGCGCACCGGTTACGAGCTCTCCATCATCCACGTCACCGGCTTCGACGACTACTTCCTCGTCGTCTGGGACTTCATCAACTGGGCCCGCGAACACAAAATCCCCGTCGGCCCCGGCCGCGGCTCCGGCGCCGGCTGCCTCGTCGCGTTTCTCCTCGGCATCACCGACATCGATCCCATCCGCTTCGGCCTCCTCTTCGAGCGCTTCCTCAACCCCGAGCGCGTCTCGCCACCCGACTTCGACAGCGACTTCTGCATGCGCCGCCGCGTCGAGGTCATCGACTACGTCCGAGAAAAATACGGCCGCGACTGCGTGGCCAACATCATCACCTACGGCACCCTCGGCGCCAAGATGGTCGTCCGCGACGTCTCCCGCGTGCACGACCTCCCCTTCGCCGAGGCCGACCGCCTCGCCAAGATGATCCCCGACGAGCTGAACATCTCGCTCGCCGACTCCCTCGCCAAGTCCGCGGAGTTGAAATCCGAATACGACCGCAACCCCGTCGCCAAAAAGATCATCGACCAGGGCCTCGTCCTCGAAGGCATGGTGCGCAACACCGGCAAGCACGCCGCCGGCATCATCATCACCGAGCAGCCCCTCGACGAGTTCGTCCCCCTCACCTCGCAAGAAGGCGACGTCACCGTGCAGTTCGACATGGGCGCCGTCGGCAAACTCGGCCTGCTCAAGATGGACTTCCTCGGCCTCAAGACCCTCACGGTCATCTCCGACGCCGTCGAAAACGTCCGCCGCACCGCCAAGCCCGACTTCGAGCTCGATTCCCGAGACCTCAACGACCCCAAGACCTACGAGCTCCTCAACGCCGGCAAGACCATCGGCGTCTTCCAGCTCGAGTCCGGCGGCATGCAAAGCGCCTCCCGCCAGGTCGGCATCTCCACCATCGACGACATCAACGCCATCTCCGCGCTCTACCGCCCGGGGCCCATGGCGTTCATCCCCGACTACGCCCGCGGCAAAAAGGACCCGTCCTCCATCGTCTACCCCCACCCGCTCCTAGAACCCGTGCTCAAGGAGACCTTCGGCATCATCGTCTACCAGGAACAGGTGATGGAGTGCGCCAAGGTCATCGGCGGCTACACCCTCGGCGGCGCCGACATGCTCCGCCGCGCGATGGGCAAGAAGGACGCCGAGGCCATGGCCAAGGAGCGCATCAAGTTCGTCGAGGGCGCCGGCCGCCTCCACAAGATCCCCGAGTCCAAGGCCAACGAGATCTTCGACCTCCTCAACAAGTTCGCGCAATACGGCTTCAACAAGTCCCACTCCGCCGCCTACGCCGTCGTCGCCTACCACACCGCGTATTTGAAGGCCAACTACCCGGTCCAGTTCATGGCCGGCGTGCTCACCGCCGAGCTCGGCAACGCGGAAAAGGTGTCCCACTTCATCGCCGAGGCCGAGGCCATGGGCATCACCGTGCTCGGCCCCGACATCAACGAATCGCGCGAAACCTTCACCCCCGTCTTCAAGACCCCCGACGCCTCCGACGCGGGCGTCGTCCGCTTCGGGCTCGCCGGCATCAAGGGCGTCGGCGAACAGGCCGGCCAGAAGATCATCGCCGAGCGCGACGCCAACGGCCCCTTCAAGGATTTCCGCGACTTCCTCCTCCGCGTCGACAGCCGCGCCCTCAACAAACGCGTCCTCGAGTGCTTGGTCGCCACCGGCGCCTTCGATTTCTCCGGCGCCGACCGCGAGGAACTCTACAACCTGATCGACGCCCACCTCGAGGCGCTCGGCGATCTCGTCCGCAAATACCCCGCGCTCCGCAAAAACGACGCCCCCGCCAAGCCCGTCGACACCGCGCCGAAAGCCGAGACCATCTCCTTCGACTTCGGCGTCGAACTCGACGCCCCCCAGCCCCCGCCGCCGCTCGACAAACTCCGCCGCGAACTCGACGAAGCTTTGCGCCACCGCAAACCCGCCGCACCCGTCGTAGCATCTCCGCAACTCGCCCCGCCATCCCGCCTCGGCGCCGCGCCCGCCAAACCCGCCGCGCCCGCACCGGCTCCGGCCATGCATGCCGACATGTTCGCCGCGCCCGCTCCCTCCGGTGGCCCCCAAGCAGGCGCTCCGGCCGCGCCCGCCAAAGGCAAAGCCGCCGAGAAAGTCGAAAAGGTCTTCAACTCCTCCACCCTCCTCCAATTCGAAAAAGAGCTCCTCGGCTTCTACGTGTCCGGGCACCCGCTTGACGCCTTCGCCGGCCTTGTCGAGGCCCTAGACACCTATCCCGTCACCGAACTCCTCGAGCAGGACGACCGCACCGAATTCCGCCTCTGCGGCATCGCCGGCTCGCTCCAAAAGAAACTCGCGAAGAAGGACAACCGCCCGTGGATGGCCTTCAGCCTCCAAACGCGCTCCGCCACCATCGGCCTAAACATGTTCGCCGACGCCTTCGCCGCCCACGGCCATGTCCTCGCGGAAAGCGCGCTTATCTGCGTCCTCGGCACCATCATCGTCGGACAGGAGGGCCCGCGCATCAACGTGAAGGAGGCGTATCCACTCCAGTCCTACACCACGGCCAACGTGAAACGCATCGGCTGGCTCCTCCAGCCCGAGCACCCGAAGCTCACCGAGTTCCTAAAACTTCTCCGCACCACGCTCGACCGCCACAACGGCGACACCCGCATCGATCTCGGCTTCGTCTTCGAAAACCGCGTCACCGCCCTGAGCGAGGCCAGCAGCGCCCTCGGCTTCCGCTTCAACCCCGACGCCTTCAAAGCCCTCCGCCAGCACCCCGCCGTCGCCGGCATCCAGGTCGAAACCCGCCGCCTCGAGCTCAAAAACGACCGCAAGTGGGGCCCAAAACGCGGTTGACCACTCCTCCACCCGTCTTGCCTAGCCGCATCACACGCTCATGTTTCGGTCGTCCATGAGTGCTCCCGTCGCCACCGATCATCTCCGCGCCGCCGAAGAAAAGCGGTTGGAGATCTATCGCGCGATGGAGCCCGCGGATCGCCTTCGCCAAGCCCTGCGCATGAACCGATCCATGCGCGAACTCATGGCCGCGGGCTTCCGCCAACGCCATCCCGAGTGGACCGAGCCGCAGGTCCTCCGCGCCGTCGCCCACCAGATTCTCCATGCTCGCACCGGATGAACTATCGCTGTTCGTCTCGCGCCTCGAAGCCAGCGGCGTGACCTACATGGTGACCGGCGCCACCGCCGCCATTCTCTACGGCCAGCCCCGCGTCACCAACGACCTCGATCTCGTTCTAGCCCTCGACGACACCGGCCGCGCCGCCTTGCTCGCCGCTTTTCCCGAGTCCGAGTTCTACGTCCCGCCCGAATCGGTGATCCGCGCCGAGCAAGCCCGCCCCTTGCGCGGTCATTTCAACATCATTCACCACGAGAGCGGATACAAAGCCGACATCTATCTAGCCGGCTCCGACCCGCTCCACGCCTGGGCGCTCCCGCTCCGTCGCCGCATTCGATGGACCGCCGATCTTTCGCTCTCGGTCGCCCCTCCCGAATACGTTGTGCTCCGGAAACTGGAGTTCTTCCGTGAAGGCGGCTCCGCCAAACACCCGGCCGACATCGCCACGATCCGCGCCATCACCGGCATCGATCATTCGCTGCTCGATCCCTGGCTCGACCGCCTCGGCCTCCACGATGTTTGGAACCGCGTGATCGCTTCCGCCTAGACTCCCCATGAAACCCTTCGACCTCATCGTTCTCGGCGGCGGTTCCGCCGGCTTCAACGCCGCCCGCGTCGCCGCCGACATGGGCAAACGCGTCGCCATCGTCGACGGCGCCAAGGAGCTCGGCGGCCTCTGCATCCTCAAGGGCTGCATGCCCTCCAAAACCCTCCTCCACGCCTCCGACCTGCTCCACCACACGAGGCACTCGACCAAGTTCGGCGTCCGTATCCCGCCCGGCGCCAAGATGGACATGAAGGCGCTCCACGCCTGGAAAAAACACGTCATCGCCGACTTCGCCGGCTACCGCGAAAAAGCGATGACCAACGCGAAGCGCTTCACGCTCTTCCGCTCCCACGCCCGTTTCCTCGATCCGCACAACGTCCAGCTCGCCGACGGCCGCAAACTCTCCGGAAAATTCTTCCTCGTCGCCACCGGCTCTCGCGTCTCCGTGCCCGCCGCCGTCCCCGGCCTCGCCACCACGCCGCAATGGACCAGCGATGACGTCCTTGACCTGGATTTCATCCCCAAGTCCGTGATCGTCCTCGGCGGCGGCATCGTCGCCTGCGAACTCGCCCAGTTCCTCGCGCGCATCGGCTCGAAGGTAACCCTAATCCAGCGCAGCAAAAACATCCTGCGCGACCACTCCCCCGCCGCTTCCGAAGTCGTGCAACAAGCCTTCCGAGACGAGGGCATCGACCTCCACACCGACACCAAGATCACGCTCGTCCGATCGCTCGGCGAGGGCAAAGGAGTCGAGGTCGTTTTCGACTCCGCCGGCAAAAAAACCGTCCGCCGCGCCGCACACCTCTTCAACGCCCTCGGCCGCGAGCCCAACATCGAGTCGCTCGACCTCGCCGCCGCCGGCGTGCGCCTCACCGACGAAGGCCGCGTGAAGGTCAACCGCTGGCAGCAAACCACCGCGCCCCACATCTACGCCGGCGGCGACGTCTGCGGCCCGCACGACATCGTGCACCTCGCCGTCGCCCAAGGTGAACTCGCCGCCCGCCACGCATTCGGCATCCCCGAAAAAGAACTTCGCCCCGTCGCGAAAACCCCGTTGCTCAACGTCGTCTTCACCGACCCTCCGCTCGCCACCATAGGCGCGCAGGAGTCCGAGCTCGTCGCCACGAAAAAGCCCTACCTCGTCGCCAGCTACCCATTCAACGACCACGGCAAATCCATCCTCATGGACCAGGTCCGCGGCTACGTGAAGGTCATCGCCGAACCCAAGCGCGGCCGCATCCTCGGTGCCGAGATCGTCGGCCCGCAGGCGGGCGAACTAATCCACTGTTTCACCGGCCCGATCACGCTGGGCGCGACCGTCCGCGATCTGCTTCGCGCCCCGTGGTATCATCCGACCCTCGCCGAGATCCTCACCTACCCGCTCGAGGAGATCGCGGAGAAGCTGCCCCGCTAATCCACTTGGAGGGCGGGCCGCCGTGCCCGCCGTAACGCCCCGAGGCGCGGACAGCGCCGCGCCCTCCAAAACCGGAGGGAACCGCCCCCGCCTCACCGCCGCTTCTGCGCCCGCCCGCGCGGATACTCCGAACCGCCTCCGCCCCGCCCGCCCTTGGATTTCTTCCCGCCGGCCTGCACCTGCGCCGCCTTGCGAAAGTCGCCCGAGCGCAGCGCGTTGATCTGGTCGCGCAGCACCGCCGCGCGCTCGAACTCCAGTCGGCCCGATGCCTCGGCCATCTCTTCTTCCAACTCGCGGACGACCGCCGCCACGTCCTCCGCGCTGCCTTCGGCCAGCGTGCCCGCCCCCTCCTCCACGCGTTCGCCGGACCCGTCGTAAACGTGGAGGCTTGTCTGCTGCGCGCGCTTCACGCTGCGCGGCGTGATGCCGTGCTCCGCGTTGTAGGCGAGTTGCTTCGCCCGGCGGCCGTTCGTCACCTCGATCGTGCGCTTGATCGATTCCGTCATCACGTCGGCGTAGAAAATCACCCGCCCCTTCTCGTGACGCGCCGCACGGCCCGCCGTCTGGATGAGCGAGGTTTCACTGCGCAAAAAGCCTTCCTTGTCCGCGTCGAGCACCGCGACGAGCGCCACCTCCGGCAGGTCGAGTCCTTCGCGCAGCAGGTTGATGCCGATCAACACGTCGAAATTGCCGAGCCGCAGGTTGCGCAAGATCTCCACGCGCTCGATCGCGTCGATGTCGCTGTGCAGATACTCGACCTTGATCTTCGCCTCGCGGAAAAACGCGGTCAGATCCTCAGCCAGTCGCTTCGTCAGCGTGGTCACGAGCACGCGTTCGCCGCGCTCCACCGCCTGCTTGCACTCCGCGATCAGGTTTTCCACCTGCCCTTTGGTCGGCCGCAACGTGATCTCGGGATCGACCAGCCCGGTCGGGCGGATCACCTGCTCCGCCACGACCGTCGAGCGCTCCATCTCGAACTTCGCCGGCGTGGCCGAAACGTAGACGATCTGGTCGGTGATCGACATGAACTCGTCGAAATTCTGCGGCCGGTTGTCCAAGGCCGAGGGCAGGCGAAAGCCGAAGTTCACCAGCACCGTCTTGCGCGCCTTGTCGCCGTTATACATGCCGCCGATCTGCGGCACCGAGGCGTGGCTCTCGTCGATCAAGAGCAGAAACTCCTTCGGAAAGAAATCGATCAGGCACAACGGCCGCTCCCCCGCCTCGCGGCCGGCGAGGTGGCGCGAGTAGTTCTCGATACCGTTGCAGAAGCCCATCTCCTGCAGCATCTCGAGATCGTAGTTGGTGCGCATCCGGATGCGCTGCGCCTCGAGCAGCAGGCCCTTTTCCTCGAACTCCGCGACGCGCTGGTCGAGCTCCGCCTTGATGCGCGCTACCGCCAGGTCGAGCTTGCCCTTGCTCGTCACGTATTGATTGGCAGGATACAGATCGAACTTGTCCAGCTTGCGCAGCACCTCGCCCGTCGTCGGGTCGAACTCGCTCAGCGCCTCGATCTCGTCGCCCCAGAACTCCACCCGCAGGCCGTGCTCGAGGTAGGCCGGCATGATGTCCACCACGTCGCCGCGCACGCGGAAGGTGCCACGCTTGAAGTCGTAGTCGTTGCGCGAGTAGATGTTGTCCACCAGGCGCTGGAGCAGGGTCTGGCGCGCCATGATCGCCCCGCGCTCGAGCGGGATGCGCAGCTCCTTGAAATCCTCGGGCGAGCCGAGGCCGTAGATGCACGACACCGAGGCGACCACGATCACGTCCTTGCGCGACACCAGCGAGCTTGAGGCCGCGATGCGCAGGCGCTCGATCTCCTCGTTGATCGACGAATCCTTTTCGATGAAGGTGTCCGAGGACGGCACGTAGGCCTCGGGCTGGTAGTAGTCGAAGTGCGAGACGAAGTATTCGACCGCGTTCTCCGGAAAAAAGTTTTTGAACTCCGAATAAAGCTGCGCCGCCAGGGTCTTGTTGTGCGAGATGATGAGCGTGGGCCGGTCGCGTGCCACGATCAGGTTCGCCATGGTGAAGGTCTTGCCCGAGCCGGTGACGCCGAGCAGCGTCTGGTGCTTGTTGCCCGCGAGCAGCGAGGCCGAGAGCGCGGCGATGGCCTGCGGCTGGTCGCCGGTCGGCGCGTAGTCGGCCTTGAGTTTGAACATTCCCATGGGCGTGCGGTGCGGAACCGGTTAAAGGAACCACTCCCCGCCGCGGCACAACCCAAAGCGGGAGTTAACCACTTATGCGGCGGTCCAATGGCCGCCCTCGGTTATGCGCAGGCGCAGCCTGCGGTGAAGTCAGCGGCGCTCGTTGAGCCGCCGCATCACGGGTTCAATCCACATCCGCTCCTCCCGCATCCCCGCGCTTGACTCCGCCCCCACCAAACCGCGAATGTCCTCGTTTTACCACACACCTCCCATGGGCCAACAAACCAACAAGCACATCAAGAAGAAGCGCCGCATCGCCTACCTCAAGCGCAAGAAGGAAGCCGCCAAGAAGGCTCCCGCCAAGAAGTCCGCCAAGGCCAAGAAGTAAGCGCGCCTTCCGCCAGTTTCAAAAACCGCGGCTCTCAGCAGCCGCGGTTTTTGCATTTCTAAAGCAGCCGTTTCCCGTCCTCCTTTCCTCCTCTTTCAATGAGCGTCAAAGTCTCCCTCGTCTCCCTCGGCTGCGCGAAAAATCTCGTCGATAGCGAAATCATGGTCGGCCACCTCCACCAGGCCGGCATGGAAGTCGTGCCCGATCAGGACAAGGCCGACGTCGTCATCGTGAACACCTGTTCGTTCATCGACTCGTCCAAGGAGGAATCGATCAACCACATCCTCGAGGCCCACGAGGCCCGCGGGATGAAGAAACGCCGCGCCGGGCAAAAACTCATCGTCGCCGGCTGCATGTCGCAGCGCTTCTCGAAGGAGTTGCCCAAGGAGATCCCGGAGGTGGACGCCTTCATCGGTCTCGACCAGATCACCAAGGTCGCCCCGATCATCGAGGAACTCACCGGCTTCAAGCGCCCGAAGGACGCCGCGCCGAAGAACTTCATCGAGGGCCGCAGCACCTACATCCCGGACTACGACACGCCGCGCTTCCGCCTCACCCCGAAGCATTTCGCCTACATCAAGATCGCCGAGGGCTGCAACCACCCCTGCGCCTTCTGCATCATCCCGCAGATCCGCGGCCGCCACCGTTCGCGCTCCGTCGAGAGCGTCGTCGCCGAGGCCCGCAAGCTCGTCGCCGAGGGCGTGAAGGAGATCAACCTGATCTCCCAGGACACGACCTACTTCGGCATGGATACCTGGGAACAGCGCCCCAATCCGCGCTCGCCCGTCGATTCCTCCCGCGGCACCGCGCTCACCACCCTTCTCCGCGAGCTCAACGCCATCCCCGGCGACTTCTGGGTCCGTCTCCTCTACACCCACCCCGCCCACTGGTCCGACGAACTCATCAAGACCATCGCCGAGTGCCCGAAGGTCGCCCGCTACATCGACATCCCGCTCCAGCACATCAGCGACAACATGCTGACGCGCATGCAGCGCGAGACGAACAGCCAATACATCCGCGACCTCATCGGCCGCATCCGCGCCGGCATCCCGGGCATCGCGGTCCGCACGACCTTCATCGTCGGCTTCCCCGGCGAGACCGAGGCCGACGTCGAGGAGCTCTGCGAATTCATCCGCACGACCAAGTTCGAGCGCCTCGGCGTCTTCCGCTACTCGCAGGAAGACGGCACCAAGGCCGCCAAGATGGAGGAGCAGCTCGCGACCAAGCTGAAAGACGCGCGCTACCACCAGACGATGTCGCTCCAACGCGAGATCGCCGCCGAGGTGAGCAAGAGCTACGTCGGCAAAAAACTTCGCGTGCTCGTCGAGGAGCCCGGCGTCGCCCGCGGCGAAGCCGACGCGCCCGACATAGACGGCCGGGTCTACGTGCCGCGCAGCCTGCCCGTCGGCCAGTTCGTCGAGGTCGAGATCACCGGCTACCGCGACTACGATTTGCTCGCGCTCCCGAAGGGCGAAAAACCCAAGGAGTTCAAGGTCGCGAAGCAGGCGCAGTAAGCGCCCTGCCCGTCGTTTCGCAGGGAGACGCCTCGCACGCTCCGTAAAAGTGGGCGTGAGTTTCCCCGCGCCCGATGCCCTGGGGTGGAGGGCGCGCCCGCACACCCCAAGTCCGCGGAACGATCCGCGGTCGATACCCGCTCAGCCCGCCGCGGTCGCGATCGGCGCAGGGACGGATGCAACCGCCGCAACCTCGCCCGCGCCGACTTCGCCGCCCGCCGCGTCGGGATTGTCGACGCTCGCCGTGCCGGTGAGCTGCACGAGCTCGCGCAGCGACACGAAATGCTGGCTGAGATCGAAGTCACCTTCTTGGCCGCCGACCACCTGGTTGAAGAGATTTTTCTTCGACGCTTTCAGCGCCTCGATGCGCTCCTCGATCGTGCCGGCCGTGACCATGCGATAGACGAAGACCGTGCTCTTCTGGCCGAGCCGATGCACGCGGTCCACCGCCTGCGCCTCGACCGCGGGGTTCCACCAGGGATCGAGCAGGAAAACGTAGTCAGCGGCGTGCAGCGTGATCCCCGTGCCCGCGGCCTTGAGCGACACGAGCATCGCCGCCGCGCCCTCCGCCGCCTGAAAGGATTGCACGGGCTTCTGACGGTCGAGCGTCATGCCGGTGAGCTCGTAGCGCGCGAGGTCGGGGAAGTTTTGCGCCAGCGCCTCCTTCACCCGGTCCAGCAGCATCACGAACTGCGAGAAGATCACGACCTTGTGGCCGCTGCCCACGATCTCGGTGAGCTTCTCCATCAGCAGCGCGATCTTGCCCGAATCGGCCAGCGGCGCCTTGCGCCAGGGCAGCATGTCCGGGTCGCAGCAGACCTGGCGGAGACGCGTGAGCAGGGCGAGGAAACCGAAACTCTTTTCGCGCATCGCGGCGCCGACATCGTCGCCGAGACGGGAAAGGCCTTCGTTGCAGATGCGGGCGTATTCCTCGCGCTGCACGTCGGTGAGCGGGCAGATGAGCTCCATCTCCTGCTTGGGCGGCAGCTCGGCCGCGACCTCGGCCTTGGTGCGGCGCAGCATGAAGGGCGCGAGTTGCGCGCGCAGGCGCGAGAGCGTTCCGGCCCGGTCCGCGACGATCGCGTTCTCGAAGGCCGTTCGCGACCCGAGCAGGCCGGGTAGCAGGTAACGGAAGATCGACCAGAGATCGAGCTGGCGGTTCTCCAGCGGCGTGCCGGACAACACGATGCGATGCGCGGCGCGAATCGCGAAGCAGGTCTGCGTGACCTTCGCGTCCGGGTTCTTGATGAACTGCCCCTCGTCGAGCACGGCGTAGGCGAACTTGTGCTTGGCCAGGATCGCGCGGTGCTTGCGGAGCTGCGTGTAGCTCGAGAGCCAGACGCAGGGCGCGGGGCGCGAGGAGAAATCGTGGCCGGTCTTGAGCACGTCCACCGGCAGCTCCGGGTGGAAGCGCGCGATCTCCTCCTGCCAGACGGGCACCACGCTCGCGGGGCACACGATCAGGCAGGGCAGATCATCGATGCGGCGCGTGGCCAGCAGCGTGATCACCTGAAGCGTCTTGCCCAAGCCCATCTCGTCGGCGAGCAGCCCGTGGCACCCCTTGTCCGCGAGGTGATGCATCCACTCCACGCCGCGCCGCTGATAATGGCGTAGACGCTCCGGCAGCACGGGCGCGACCTTGGGCCCCGCCAGCACGCTGTCGCGCCACGCCGCGAGCTCGGGCGAAAGCGTGAGCTTGAAGCGGGCGTCGTTAAACAGGGAAAAAATCAGGTAAGGCGACATCGCACCCTCGCCGTGCGTCTCGGCCGCGCCCTTTTCCCACGAGCGCACGACCGCGAGTTTCTCCACCGGCAGGCTGACGATGCCCACGCTCGGCAGAATCACCGGCGTCGTGTTTTTGGTGGTGAGGGTCTTGACCTCCGCGTCGGTGAGCAGGCGCTCGCCGGCCTTGAAGATCCAGCGCAGGTCGAGCGCGGCGTCGAGGCCCGCGCCCTTGGCGCCGCGGCGCGTCGTGCCGGCGACGGCCTCGATGGTGATCTCCTGCGGCCCCTTGAGCAGCAGCGCGGAGGCGGCGTCGAGGTCGACGCCGAAAAGCTTTTTCCAAGCCGGAAGCGTGGACTTCAGGAAGTTCGGAATCTCCGCGACCGAGCCCATCAAGTAGGTGCCCGTATCCTGCCGATAAACGAAGTGCGACTTGCGCGCGTAGGAGGCGAGGCCGATGAGCTTCGCCCGTTCCCCCGAGCTCGCGTGCGGCACGTTCGGCTCGCGCGAAGCCGGCCCGAGCGCCGACACGCGGGACTTGTCCGAGGCCAGCCACCACGCGGAAAAGGTCAGCCCCTCGTCGGTCGTCGCGAAGGCCAGGAGCAAGGCTCGCGTGCCTTTCGCCAAGGCCGCCGCCCCCGCGCCGCTGGTCGCCGGCGCCCCGCGCGTCAAGCCCGCGGAGCCCATCGGCCGCGCGGACGACGCGCTCGCGGACGGAGTCGCCGCGCCGGGGGTGTTGACGGTTTTCCGCTCGATCGCCGCCGGAGCCGCGGGAACGGTCGCGGCCGTGGACGGCGCGGCGGGCACGGAAATCTCCATCGGGAAAGGGGGCAGACTTTCCGGAAGCGGCGAGATCTCGTCCGCCACCAGCTCCTCGATCTCGTGCAGACCCGCCACGGCCAACGCGTGCGCGGCGTCGGTGTCGGTGGTCGAGGAACGGACGGAAAACCCCTTCTCCGCCCACTCGATCACCGCATACTCGTCCTTCTTGTCGATGCGGCGGTGAACGATGGCGTCGGTCGCGGTCAGCTCGAGCTCACGCACCTCGCCTTCGCGGTAGATCGCATGCCCCCGCTCCAGCTGCTCCGGGGTAAAATAGGCCTCCCAGTTGTGCTCGAACCGATTAAACCAAAATTCCAGCGAGTGTGGGGTGTAGACGCGCTTCGGGCCGTGGTTTTGCATCCGCGAAAGGTTCTAACGCAAGGCCCGTGCCGTGTTCGTTCAACCCTTAATTCCGCGACCGCAAAATACCGGACAAAACCGCATGGGTGCGCTGCGCCGCCCCCTGATTCCCGCGGTGCCAGGAACTTCCCGCCGCGCCGGCGTTGGCCCGGGCGCGCGCGTCCTCCGCAAATCTGCGGACGGCCTGCCCCAGGTCCGCCGCGTCGGTCACGCGCCTCGCCGCGCCGGCCGCCTCGAGTTCCCGCGCGATCACGCGAAAATTCGCCGTGCCGGGGCCGAAGATCACCGCCTTGCCCCGCGCCGCGGCCTCCACCGGCGTCTGACCCTCGGTATGCGGCGGCAGGGTCTTGCCCACGAACACGATCTCGCCAAGCGCCAGCAGACGCGCGAGTTCGCCCGTGGTGTCCGCGACCGCCACGTCGACCTCGCCGGGCGCCGCCCCGCGGGAACGAAAGTGGTAACGCAGCCCGCTCGCGGCCAAAAGCGTCTCGATCTCCCCGCGCCGCTCCGCGTGGCGCGGCACGATCAACAGTTTCCAGGCGCCCGTCTTCTCGTCGCCGGCCCCGCCGCGCAGGGCGCGCCAGGCGTCCAGCAGCGCCGCCTCCTCCCCGGGCCAGGTCGACGCGCCCAACAACAATCTCGCATCTCCCAGCCCCAACTCGCGGCGGAATTTTTCCGCCTCCGCCTCGCCGACTTCCGGCAGGGACACGTCGAGCTTCAGGTTTCCCGTCACCGTGATGCGCCCCTCCGGCACGCCGAAGGCCGCGAACCGCGTCGCGTCGCCCTCGCTCGCGGCGAGCACGTGCGAAAGTCCGCGCGTCAGCAGCCGCGCCAGCGGACCGAGCCGGCGCATGCGCCGAAAACTGCGATCCGACAGGCGCGCGTTCACCGCCACCGCCGGCACCCCGCGCCGCGCCGCCTGGTGCAGATGCTCCGGCCAACGCTCTCCCTCGGTCAGCACCACCAGATCGGGCTGGACCGAACGCCAGGCCTTCGCCGAACAAAACCAAAAATCCAAGGGAAAGTAACCGAGCGCCATCACCGCGCCTTTCGCGAGATAACGCTCCGCGGCCAGCGCGTAACCCGTGCTGGTCGTCGTCGTGAGATACACCTCGACCGCCGGATCCGCCTTCCACGCCTCGATCAGCGGCGCGATCGCCAGCATCTCGCCCACGCTCACCGCCTGCAGCCACACGCGCTTCACGCCCGGTCGCTTCGCCGGCAGCACGGGCGTGGCGCCGAAACGCTGCCCGAAGTGCGCCCCGTAGCCTCCGCGGCGCCGCATCCGCCAGCCGTAGTAGGGCGCGGACAGCAGCGCGAGCGGGAGAAACAGAAGCCGATACAGCCAGAGCATGCGGGAAAAGCGAAACGGTCTAGGAACCCGATCCCGGCCCGGCGCTCAAAACAATTCCCCGAAGCCCGGCCCGGCGCCACCGCATTGGTCCTTGGCCCCGGGCCCTCCTTCCCTACCGCTATCTCCATGCGCTTCCCCGCCTTGCTCGCTTGCGCCGCCCTTTCGCTCGGCGCCCTCCTGCCCGCCGCCTCCGCAACCCCTCCCGCCCCCGACGCCGCGAAGTCGTCCGCCCGGCCGCCGCTTCTCTTCCCCCCCGCCCCTGGTGTCTCGGAAAATCTTCCGCCCGACCCGGCGCTCGTCCTCGGCGCCCTGCCCAATGGCGTCCGCTACGCCCTTCGCTCCAACACCGAGCCGCGCGGCCGCGCCTCGCTCCGTCTCGTCGTCGCCGCCGGCTCGCTTTACGAAGCCGAGGACCAGCTCGGACTCGCCCACTTCCTCGAGCACATGGCCTTCAACGGCAGCGAACACTACCCGCCCGGCACCTTGATCGAGTATTTCCAGCGCCTCGGAATGAACTTCGGCGGCGACACCAACGCCTACACCTCCTTCGACCGCACCGTCTATATGCTCGAGCTGCCCGACACCAAGCCCGCGACGCTCGCCGAGGGTTTCCGCGTGCTCGCCGACTTCGCGGGGCGCATGTTGCTCAAGCCGGAGGAGATCGACCGCGAACGCGGCGTCGTGCTTTCCGAGAAACTCGCGCGGGATTCCGCCGACTACCGGTCCGCGGTGGCCGGCTATCGCTTCTACCTCGACGGCACGCGCCTCCCCGAGCGCCTGCCCATCGGCGAGGAGTCCGTCCTGAAACACGCGGACCGCGCCCGCTTCGCCGAGTTCTACGACACCTGGTATCGCCCCGAACGCATCGCGGTCGTCGCCGTCGGCGACATCGACCCGCAGGTCGTGAAACAGCCGCTCGCCGACGCCTTCGGCCCGCTCGTCGCGCGCGCCCCCGCCCGGCCGGCGCCGGACTTTTTCGGGCCCGGCGTCGCCACCGAAAAAACCCGCTTCGGCCACCACCACGAGCCCGACGCCAGCGCCACCACCGTCACCTTCCAGGTCGTTCGCCCGCCCGACCTGTCGCCCGACGACAAATTCAAACGCAAGCGCGAGGTCCCCTTCGAGATCGCCTGCTCCATCCTGAATCGGCGCCTCTCCGAACTCGCCAAGGCCGAGGACGCCCCCTTCGTGCGCGCCGGCACCGGCCGCGACGCCTTCCCCGCCATCCACGACGGCGTCGAGCTTTCGCTCGTGGCCCGTCCGGGCAAGTGGGCCGAAACCCTCCGCGTGGGCGAACACGAGCTTCGCCGCGCGCTCGTCCACGGCTTCACCGACGCCGAGGTCAAGGAGGCGGTCGCCGATTATCTCAACGCGCTCGAGCAGGCGGTGAAAACCGACTCCACCCGCCGCTCCGACGAACGCACCGACGCCCTCGTCGATGCATTCATCGAGGGTGTCGTCCCCACCACGCCCGCCGTCGACCTGGAGATCATCCGCCCCGCCTTGAGCGATCTCACCACCATGCTCTGCGAGGACATCTTCCGGCAGCGCTGGGGCGAGGCCTCCGCCTGGCGCGTCGGCGTTTTCGGCAACAGCGATCTTGGCGACATCGAGACCGCCAAAGCCGCCATCGCCCGGACCTTCGCCGCCGCCCGGGCCGTCGAGGTCGCCCCGCCCGCGGAGCACGCCGACCAGCCTTGGGGTTACGAGAACTTCGGCCCGGCCGGCGAAATCCGCTCCCGCCGCGAAATCGCCGACCTCGGCATCACCGAGATCGTCTTCGCGAACGGCGCGCGCCTCAACCTCAAGAAGACCGACTTCGAGGCCGGCACCATCGCCCTGCGCGCCCGCGTCGGCGTGGGCCAGTTGACCGAGCCGCGCGAGCAGCCCGGCCTCGCCTTCTTCGCGAGCGCCGCCTTCACCTCCGGAGGCCTGGGCAAACATTCCGAGGACGAGCTCCGACGCATCCTCGCGGGCCGCAACGTGGGCGTGGGGCTACAGGTCGGCGACGACGCGCTCGTGTTCAGCGGACAAACCACACCGGACGACCTTCGCCTCCAGCTCGAGCTTCTCGCCGCCTCGATCAGCGATCCCGGCTACCGCCCCGAGGCGCAGCTGAGCGCGCGCCGCCGCCTGGAGCCCGTCTACACCCGCCTCGCCACCGACCCCGCCGGCCCTCTCAACCTCGAGGTTCCGAAGGCCCTCGCCTCGGGCGACCCCCGCTTCGGCGTGCCCGTGCGCGAGCAGGCCATGGCTCGCACGCTGGAGGAGCTCCGCGCCTGGCTCGCGCCCCAGCTCGCCTCAGGCCCGATCGAGCTCGGCCTCGTGGGCGATTTCGACCCCGAGCAGGCCGTCGCCGCCGCCGCCGCGACCATAGGCGCCCTGCCCCCGCGTTCCGAAAAGCCCTCCTTGGAAGAACTTCGTCAGGTGAAGACCGCCCCGGCGGGAGAACGCAGCTTCACCGTCGCCTCCACGGTGAGCAAAACCGTGCTCGCCTTCTACTGGCCCACGGCCGACGCCCGCGACACCGCGCGCGCCCGTCGTCTGTCGATGCTCGCCAGCATCTTCTCCGACCGCCTCCGCAAGACGGTGCGCGAGGAGCTCGGCGGCAGCTACAGCCCCTCCGCCGGCAGCATGCCGAACGAGACCTACCGCGATTACGGTTTCATCGCCGCGCGCGTCACGCTCGACCCCGCCGAGGCCGACAAGGTGCGCGCCGCGGTCCTGTCCGACGCCGAGGATCTCGCGAAGCACGGCGTGACGGACGACGAGCTCAACCGCGCCCGCCTTCCCGTGCTCACCAGTCTGCGCGAGAGCGAGCGGACGAACGCCTACTGGCTCAACACCGTGCTCGCCGCCGCGCAGGAGCAGCCTTGGCGCCTCGACCGCGCGCGCGACCGCTACGCCGACCACGAGGCGATCACCAAGGCCGAGCTCGACGCCCTCGCCGCCTCCTACCTTTCGCCCGAACGCGCGATCAAGTTCACCATCGTAGCCGCCCCCGCGAAGCCCTGAGCCGCGGCCCGGGCCAAGGCTGGACGCCGGGCACGCCGCAGGTTGACGGCGGCGTTTCACGATAAAACGCCGCTCTAACGCGGCGCTCACGGCGGTCGCGCCTTGATCGGAGCGCGGCCGCGCATTCCCCCCGCCGCCTCGCGCAGGCTGGTTCTGCTTTGTCCGAAACACGGTCTTCGGATGGAGGGCTGCGCGCCGTCGCAGCCACTTGCCCCGCGCGGACCGGACGGATCCGGTCCCTCCGGCGACCAAGCCGGTCAAATCACGAGCTCGACAAATTGGACCTAAGCCGCGCGGCCGCCGCCCGCGCCGTCCGGCTCCGTCGTGTCGTCGTCGTCGCTGAAGGTGATGTTCAGCTTGAAAAGAGGGAGCAGGCACAGGAGGCCGACCACCGTCAGCCCGAGCACCGCGTAGCCGGCCGCGTCGTGGACAAAGCCCTCGATCGACTCGTGGCCGTAGTTGTAGGCCCACGACGTGAGGAAGATGCCGCGCAGCAGATTCGTGAGCACCGCGAAGCACATGGAGGCGGCGACGAGCGATATCTTCTTCCAGACCTTGTCGAGGAAGACCGCGGCGAGGAAGGACCCCGCGAAAAGACAGGCCGTGAGCGAGCGGATGCCGGAGCAGGCCTCCTCCACGCCGACCTGGTTGGGCTTCCCGTCCACGACGGGCGGCAGCACGAGCACGTTGCCCCGCTGCTCGATCGGCAGGCCGAGGATGTCGAAAACGAAAAACACCACGCTCGTCACCTTGCGCAGCAGGAAAAGGCTGAGGTTTTGCTCCACCACCGAGACCATCGGCGCGGACACGAGCCACACGAGCACGGGGAAGATGAAGAGGGAAACGAGCCGCACCCGCGCGTCCTCGAAAAGACCCGCGCCGGGCTTGGTGGACGGGGCCGCGGGGCTGTTGATGAACATCAAAGGCAGCAGCAGCGAAATCGTGCCGAGCGTGATCGCGAGCGTCCCGGGGAAGGACGGCCCCGCGCCGGCGCGATAGAAGGAGCCGAGAAGAAAGAGCGCCGCCCCGCCGAACATCGCGCCATAGGCGATCAGGTTGAGCAACAAGGCCGCTCCGCTCCGGGCCCGCGGACTTTCGGGCGCCCCGCAGGCCGCGGCCGCCGCCGTGATTTTCGGCCAACGATCATGGATCACGAAGGCGACGAAGGCCGGCACCAGCCAGCCGAAGCCGTAGTCCTCCTTGGCGCTCCACCAATGCGACTGGTCCCAGGAAACGAAGCCCCAGAAGGCGAAGGCGATCAGCAGCGCGCCGGCGAAGGGCATGGGAACGGCGGCGACAAATTTCTGCCAGGTTTGCTTCATCGGGAAATCGATAGGGTAAAAGACGGGGAAACACTCAAGTCCGCTGCAGGACGCGCGCAACCGAACGGTCATGCGCGGCGCTAAGCAAGATCAGGGACGCGATCGCCCCGCCCAAGGCCCAGCCCATGTCGCTTTGCGTGTCCCAAACGTAACCTTGGGTTCCGAGAAAAGCCTCCGCCGCCTCGCCCGTCGCCGCCGCGGCCGCCCATTCCACGAGCTCGTAGACCGCGCTGAAGGCGAGCGTCACGCTCCCGCAAAGAAAACCGAGCCACGCGCTCGCCGGCCGGCCGCGTCCGTCGCCCAGGGGCGAGGTCCGCAGCAGGATCTCGCGCGCGAGCAGAACCGGCACGAAGCCCTGCGCGAAGTGGCCGAGCTTGTCGTAGTCGTTGCGCGAGCCGCCAAGCGCCGCGCGCACCCACTCGCCCAACGGCACCTCCGCGTAGGTGTGGTGGCCGCCCACGAGCAGGATCACGGCGTGCGCCCACAACAGCGCGAGCAAGAGCCGCGAAAGCGGAAACCGTGCGCGCAGGGCCCAGGCCGTCGCCAGCCCGGCAAACACCGGCACGACCTCGAGCCACCAGGTGAAACGGTCCTTCGGCTCCCACGCCGACCAGGCCACGACCGGCGCGAGCGTCGACGCGAAGACGAGCAAATCGCGCGTGGCCGGACAGCGGGGCGACATGGGGAGCGGGAGGAGGCGTTTCGGTTCGGACGATAAGGTCGTGGCCACCCGGGCGGCGCCGCGCTCAGGCCGCGGTGAACACGAGCGAGCAGTTGGTGCCGCCGAAGCCGAAGCTGTTGGCCAGCGCCGCCTGCACCGGCTTCGCCACGGCGGCGTTGGGGGTGACGTTGAGCCCGAGCGCGGCGATGGCGGGATCCATCTCCCCGAGGTTGATCGTCGGGGGAACGACGCCCTCGTGGATCGCCTTCACCGCGGCGAAGGCGCCCATCGCGCCGGCCGCGCCGAGCAGGTGCCCGGTCATCGATTTGACGCCGCTGACGTGGAGCGAGGCCTTGTTTTCGGCGAACACGTTGGCGATCGCCGCCGCCTCCTCGCCGTCGCCTCCGGGCGTGGAGGTGGCGTGCGCGGAAACATAATCCACCGCGGAGGCAGGGACGCCGGCGTCGGCCAAGGCCGCGCGCATCGAGCGGGCCGAGCCCTCGGCGCCGGGGGCGAGCGAGGACAGATGGTAGGCGTCGGACGAGGCCCCGTAGCCGGCGAGCTCGGCGTAGATCTTGGCGCCGCGGGCGAGGGCGTGCTCGCGCTCCTCGAGGACGAACACCACCGCGCCTTCGCTGAGCACGAAGCCGTCGCGGTTGGCGTCATAGGGGCGCGAGGCCGCCTCGGGGGCGTCGTTGCGGGTCGAGAGGGCCTTCATCTGGGCGAAGGCGCCCACCGCGAGCGGCGTCACCGTGCTCTCGGCGCCGCCGGCGATCATCACGTCGGCCTGGCCGCGCGCGATCAGGGCCGCCGCCTCGCCGAGGGCGTGGCCGCTGGTGGCGCAGGCCGAGGCGACCGCGTAGTTGGGCCCCTGGAAGTTCAGCGCGAGGCTTACCTGGCCCGCGAGCAGGTTGGGCGCGATCTGGATGATGAAAAACGGCGAGATCTTGCGGAAGCCGCCGGCCTTCCAGGTGTCCTGCATGGCCTCGATCTCGGGCAGGCCGCCGAGGCCGACGCCGAGGTTCACGCCCATGCGGGTCGCGTCGAGCTTGTCGCGCAACGCGTCCAGTCCGGAATCGGCGTAGGCCTCGATCGCGGCGGCGGCGCCGAGGTGCGTGAAGCGTCCGAATTTCTTCGCGTCCTTCGGGGTGAAGGCGCTCGCCAGCGCCTCGCCGGCCGAGCCGCGGGGCTTGAGGGGCGCGGCCAGCGGGGCCGTCGGCTCGAAGCCGCGCACCTCGCCGGCGATCTTGGCGGAGCACTGCGTGGCGTCGAAACGCGTGATCGGCCCGATGCCCGAACGTCCGGTTTTGAGACCCTCCCAATTGACGCCGGCGCCGAGGCCGAGCGGGGTGATGGCACCGAGACCCGTCACGACGACGCGACGGCGTTGGGGAGCAGCTTGATTGATCATGAGAACGGAGAAGCGAGGGATGGACGGAAAAAAGAACCGGCGACCCTGAGGCCCGCCCCGCCCGCTCTCAACGCCGGATTTTGGGCCGCGTCGAAGGCCCGCCCGGCCCTCTCCGCCCCTGCTTTGACAAGCGCGGCGCACGCCGCTTGGCTTTTGCTCCTTGTTGTCTGGCTCCACGCTCCCGGCACTTCGCAATCCGCTCACAATGCAGCAGCTCCACCCCTACTGGCGCATGGCTTACATCGAGGCGCCGCGCGCGCCCGCCTCGAAGCGCCCCTTCACCGAGCTGCCCGCCCTCGGCGACGACCGCGAGGCCCTGATCGTGCATCGCACCCCCATGAGTTACCTGATGCTCAATCGCTTCCCCTATAATCCCGGCCACCTGCTCGCGATTCCTTTTCGCGAGGTCTCCGATCTGACCGATCTCACGCCCGCCGAGCAGGGCGACCTCATGGCAATCCTGGTGTTCGGCCAGAAACTGCTCCGCGCGGTGATGAAGCCCGACGCCTTCAACATCGGCTTCAACCTCGGCCGCCCCGCCGGCGGCAGCATCGACCACCTCCACGGCCACATCGTCCCGCGTTGGAGCGGCGACAACAACTTCATGCCCGTGCTCGGCCAGACCCGCATCCTGCCGCAGGCCTTGACCGAGACCTGGGAAAAACTCGCCGCGGAGGCCGCGCGCCTCTCCGTCAAGGCCGCCACCGACTGATCTCCACGGCGTATTCCCCCGCCCTCGCATGGCCACGCAGACCCTCCACTTTCCCTCCGCCCGTCACCTCAGCCAGCTCTACGCCGGCCACCCGGAGAACCTCGCCCACGCGGAGCGGCTGCTCCACCTCGGCATCGTCTCGCGCGAGGACTGGATCCGCTTCGACGGCGAGCCCGCCGCCGTCGCCGCCGGCGAGGCCCTTTTCGGCCTGCTCAACGAGGCCCGCACGCTTGGCCTCGCGATCCGCACGCCCGATTTTCATCGGTTCGCCGAAGGCGTCGCCCGCGGCGAGTCCGCCCAGCTCCGCGCGCTCTTCACCCAGCCCGTGGTCGTCCAGACCCAGCGCAAGACCATCGTCCCGAAGACCCTGGGCCAAAAGCTCTACCTCCAGGCCATCCTCAAGCACCCGCTCGTCTTCGGCATCGGCCCCGCCGGCACGGGCAAGACCTACCTCGCGATGGCCGCCGCCGTCCACGCGCTCCTGAAGAACCAGGTGGAGCGCATCATCCTCACCCGCCCCGCGGTCGAGGCCGGCGAGGCGCTTGGCTTTCTACCCGGCGACCTGGAGGAAAAAATCCTCCCTTACCTGCGCCCGCTCTATGACGCCATGGGCGACATGCTCGACAGCGGCGACGTCGCGAAGCTCACCGAGAAAGGCATCATCGAGGTCGCTCCGCTCGCCTACATGCGCGGCCGCACGCTCAGCCGCAGCTTCATCATCCTCGACGAGGCGCAAAACACCACTCCCGAGCAGATGATGATGTTCCTCACCCGTCTCGGCGAAGACTCCCGCATGGTCGTCACCGGCGACATCACCCAGATCGACCTGCCCCGCGCGAAACAGTCCGGCCTGCTCGAGGTGCAGCGCATCCTGCGCGACATCCCCGGCATCGAGTTTCACCAATTCAGCGGCGCCGATGTCGTCCGCCATCCGCTCGTCCTCAAGATCATCGAGGCCTACGAGCGCTACCAAAATCCCATCAACCCCGACGCAGCCTGACCGATTCCAAGCGCCCACGCCTCGGGCGCGTCACGATTCTCCACGCCGCGTCGCATCCCGCCCCTTTCGTTCCGCTTGTCCTCCTTCGCCCAGTTCCTCGCCCGCCTTCGCGCCGCCTACGCCGCGAGCGCCGAGCACACCGCCCCCGCCCGCCGCCGCAAATCCGCCGCCGCGCCGGGCCGCGGGCTCGCCGCCACCCTCGACACGTCGCGCCTCGCCGCCGTCGCCCTCTTTGTCGTCACCGTCGCGGCCATCGTCCTGATCTCCTTCGTCGGCGTCACCAACCGCACGCTCCCGGTCCTCCCCAACCAGGTCGCCTCCGTGCGCATCGTCGCCGCGGTCCCCTTCTCCTACGAAAGCAAGACCAAGACCGAGGAGGCCCGCACCCGTCTCGCCGAACGCGTCCCGCCCGTCTATCGCATCGATCCGGAACCGCTGCGCCGCTTCGAGCTTCACCTCAACGAACTGCTCGCGTCCCTCGCGCCCTACGCCGCCATCGCCCCCGCGCAACGCGCCACCTTTCTCGCGGAAAGCACCGCCGCCTACAACGCCCGCGGCCCCTACCGCGCATCGCCCGAGGACGTCGCCCTCATCGCCGCCGCCAACACCTTCGCCGGACGACTCGTCGACACCGGCCTCGGCATCCTCCGCGCCATCCACGCCCAGGGCATCACCGACGCCGACGACCTCGGCGGCGAACGCAGCGCCGGACGTTTCAAGATGTTCCAGGTTCTTCGTCCCGACGGCAGCGTGGCCACCCGCCCGGTCGAAAGCCTCGAGGACGCCCTCACCTACCTGCGCGTCAACCTCGCCGCCGAGGAGCCCGACCGCGCCCGCGCCTCCGCCTTGTATCGCATTTTCCGCGACGGCGTAACCCCGAACCTCGTTTTCGACCGCGAAGCCTCGCGCGCCCGCGAGGCGGAGGCCGTGCGCGATCTCCGCCCGGTGCTCGTCTCCGTCGAGCGCGGCCAGTCCATCATCGAGCCCGACACCCGGGTCACCCAGGAACAGTTTGAAATGCTGGAGGCCCACCGCCGCGCCCTCGCGGAAAACAGCTCGCCCCTCGAGGAGGCCACGCGCCTCTCCGGCCGCATCCTGCTCGTTCTCGCGATGCTCGCCGCCTCGCTCATCTACATCCGGCTCGAGGACCCCGAGACGCTCCAATCCAATTCCCGCCTCGCCCTGCTCGCCCTCGTCGTCCTCGCCAATCTCGCCCTCGTCCGCGTCACCTACTCCCTCGGCTCCCTCGACTACTTCCTCGAAAACTCCTCCGCCGCGTCCCTCCTGCCCTACATCGCGCCCGTCCTCGTCGCGCCGCTCATCGTCGCCCTGCTCATCGACGCCGGCTCCGCGATCTTCATGGCGCTGTTTCTCTCGATCTTCACCTCGGTGATCTGGGGCGGCCGCCTCGACCTGCTCGTCCTCGAGTTCCTCGCCACGCTCGTCGCCATACAGGGTGTCATCCAGACCCGCCGGCGCAACCGCATCCTTCGTGCCTCGCTCCACGCCGGCGTCACCCTCGCCGCGGGCGTCGTGCTCCTCGGCTTCGCCGAGCGGCTTCCCCCGCTCGCCGTCATGAAGCAGATGTTCGCCGGTCTCGCCGCCGCGCTCCTCTGCGGCGTCTTCGTCGTGGGCCTGCTCCCCTTCCTCGAGAACCTCTTCAAGCGCACCACCGACATCACGCTGCTCGAGCTCACCGATTACAACCACCCCCTCCTCCGTCTCATGCAGATGGAGGCGCCCGGCACCTACCATCACTCGCTCGTCGTCGCGCAGCTCTCGGAGAACGCCGCCGCCGCCATCGGCGCCAACCCGCTCCTCGCCCGCGTTTGCGCCCTCTTCCACGACATCGGCAAGACCACCAAGCCCCACTACTTCACCGAAAACCAGATGAGCGGCGAAAACCCGCACGACGACGCCAACCCTTCGCTCTCCGCGCTCATCATCAAGGCCCACGTGAAGGACGGCGTCGACCTCGCCCTGCGCCACAAGCTGCCCCGCCCCGTCATCGACGTCATCCAGCAGCACCACGGCACCACGCTCATCCGCTACTTCTACCAACGCGCCCTCCAGGCCTTGCGTCGCAAGCCGGACACCGACTCCCCGCTCCCCCCCCTGCTCGGCATGTCGTCCGCCCCGGCCGCCGACAGCCCGCGCGGCGCCCCGCCCACCGTCCCCGAGCAGACCTACCGCTACGACGGCCCGCGTCCGCGCTTCAAGGAGAGCGCCATCATCCACCTCGCCGACGGCATCGAGGCCGCCGCGCGCTGTCTGCCCAAGGTCACGCCGCAACATCTCGACGAGATCATCGACCAGATCGTCCGCGAGCGCCTCAACGACGGCCAGCTCGACGAGAGCCCGCTCACCTTCGCCGAGCTCACCAAAATCAAGGACAGTTTCCAGCACACGCTCGTGAGCATGCTCCACGGCCGCGTCGCCTACCCCGCCGCCAAGGCCTGACCCCGACCATGCGCGAAATCGCCATCGCCAACCGCCACCCGCGCCTGCGTCTCGACCGCCGCGCGCTCTCGAAAGCCGTCGACCATCTCGACGCGCGTTTCCGGTTCACTGCCGCCGACCTCCCGACGCTGAGCCCCGCGGCGCGCCGCCGGGCTCGATCCCAAATTTCAAATCTCAAATCTCAGATTGGCGGCGACCACGCCGCCTGCGCCGCGCCCGCCGGCGAGCTCTCGATCACCTTCCTCACCGACCCCGCCCTCGCCAAACTCCACGCCGACTACCTAGACGATCCGACCACCACCGACGTGATCACCTTCGAGGGCGACGAAACGCTGGGCCACGCCGGCGACGTCTGCGTCTCGGTCGACACCGCCCTCGCCTACGCGAAGAAGCACGAGCTTCCCTTCGCCGAGGAACTGCTCCGCTACGTCATCCACGGCTGGCTCCACCTCGCGGGCTACGACGATCTCGAACCGCGGAAAAAACGCCGCATGCGCGCCGCCGAGGAACGGGCCCTGAAATTGCTCCGCTCCGCCGATCTTCTCCCCGAATTTTCGCTCCGTCCGCGGCCCGGTTCCCGCTAAACACCCCGCGGATGTCCGGCCCGTCCCATCAGACCGAAGCCCACCTGCTCTCCCAAGCCCCGCACACGGGAGACCACCTCGTTCTCACCTGCTTCTCCCCGGTCGACGGCCTCTTCCACGCGCTCCTGCGACCGCCGCGCGGAGCCAAGGGCGACGCCGCTCCCGCGCCCGACCTCTTCAACCGCGTCGCGCTCGAGCTTCGCCACGCCAAAGGCGCCTCCGCCGGCGGCCCGTGGTTCGTCCGCGAGCACCGCATCCTCACGCGCCACGCCGGCATCGGCCGCGACTACGCCACCCTCGCCGCCGCCTCCCGTCTCGCGCGTGTCGTCATCAAGAATCCCGTCCCCGAAGACAGCCGCGCCGCCGTCGACGCCTTGTTGACCCAGGCCCTTTCCGCCTTCGCCCGCCCGGGCGCCCGCGCCGATCTCGTTTTTTTCAAAAGCCTCTACTGCCTCGCCCGCGACGAAGGCCTGCCGCTCAAGCAGCACTGGATCCCCGCCCTGCCGCCCGGCGACCGCACGCTCGTCGCCGCGGCGCTTTCGCTGCCCGCGGATGCGCCCGACGCCCCGTCGCCGCAAGACCTTGCGCGCCTGACCAAACGCCTCGAAGCTTACCTCGTCACCGAAGCCGATCTGCAGATCGGTTAACCGCTAAATAACGCTAAATTCCGCTAAAGAAATCCCCGCGAGACGGCGCTCCGTTTAGCGATCCTTGGCGCACTTTAGCGGTGTCCTCCCTCCGAACATGAATTTCCGCTCGCAGCTTCTCGAAATCCTCGGCGCCCCGAACTACCGCCCGGTCAACGACGCCGCCCTCTTCCGCGCGCTCAAGCTCCCGAAAAACCTCCGCGCCCGTTTCCTCCACGAGCTCCGCCTCCTCGCCTCGCGCGGCGAAATCAAGCTCGTGCAAGGCGACCGCTACGCGCTCCCGCCCGAACGCTCCGCCGCCGCGGGCAAACCCCGCCCGACCACCTCCCGCGCCACGCACGCCTCCGAATCCGCCCGCCCCATCTTCAAGCCGCTCCCGAAGAAGGAATTTCTTTCCCCCAAAAAAGCCTCCGCCTCCGCGAAACAGTCCTCCCCCTCCGGCGCCGATGACGAAATCACCGGTCGCATCCAATTCCGCGCCGGTGGCTCCGCTTTCGTCATTCCGTCGCTCGACGCCGACGCCGATCCCGACGCGCCCCGCCCCGACGCGATCCAGGTCGGCCCCGGCGACACGCTCAACGCCCTCCCCGGCGACACCGTCGCCGTCGTGGTCGACGCCTCGCTCGCCCCGCGCTTCCGCCAAGGCGACGCCCGGCGCGAAGAGCCCCGCGGCCGCGTGAGGCGCATCCTCCAACGCGCGCGCGAGGAGATCGTCGGCCGCCTCGCCAAAGTCCGCTCGCAATTCGTCGTCCTCGCCGACGATCCGCGTTTCCCGCTCGAGGTCTTCGTCTCCGATCCCGGCTTTTCCCGCGTCCGCCCCGCGCCCAAGATCGACGACAAGGTCGTCGCGCAACTCGAGCCCTGGGACGACCCGCGCAAACCGCTTCGCGGCGTCATCACCGAGGTCCTCGGCAAGACCTTCGAACCGCGCGCCGAGCTCCTCGGTGTCTATCGCAAATACAAACTCGAGCCGGCCTTCCCGCCCGAGGTCGAGCGCGAGGTCGCCTCGCTGCCCGACACCGTCCCACCCGAACAGGCCGCATCCCCCGGCCGCCTCGATTACCGCGACGCCGCCGTCTTCACCATCGACCCCGACGACGCCAAGGACTTCGACGACGCGCTCTCCCTCGAACCGCTTCCCGAGGGCGGCACGCGCGTCGGCGTGCACATCGCCGACGTCTCCGCCTACGTGAAGACCGGCACCGCACTAGACAAGGAGGCGCTCAAACGCGGCAACTCCACCTACCTCGTCGGCACCGTCGTGCCGATGCTGCCGGAAAAACTCTCCAACGGCCTCTGCTCGCTCGTCGAGGCGCAGGACCGCCTCTGCAAGGCCGTCTTCCTCGACTTCGACGCCAAAGGCCGCCTCCAGGAAAAAGCCACGCGCTACGCCAACACCGTCATCCGCAGCCGCAAGCGCCTGACCTACAAGCAGGCCTACGCCCTCCTCTTCAAAGACTCGCTCGACGAGATCCGCGCCCTCCCGCTCCCGCCCAAGCACCAGACCGGCTCCACCGGCCGAGCGCTTTCCTCGCTCTCCGACGCCGAGCTCACCGACCTGCAAACCTGGGTGCGCAAACTCTGGGAACTCGCCTCGCGCCTCCGCCGCGAACGCATGGCCCACGGCTCGCTCGATCTCGACATGCCCGAGACGAAAATCTTCGTCGATCCCGAGGGCTACGCCGACCGGCTCGAACGCATCGAGCACGACGAGAGCCACCAGCTCATCGAGGAGTTCATGCTCGCCGCCAACGAGGCCCTCGCCCGTCTCACGCGCCGCGAAAAACTCCCTTCCATCTACCGCGTCCACGACGACCCGGATGGCGAAAAGCTCGACGAGCTCCGTCAACAACTCGTCACCTACAATATCCGCGTCGGCGATCTCTCGGACCGCAAGGAACTCGTCCGCCTCCTCGCCATCCTCAACGACCACCCGCAAGGCTACACCCTGCGCACCCAGCTCCTGCGCAGCCTGCGCAAGGCGGCCTACCGCAGCAGCCCGGACGGGCACTTCGGCCTGAACAAAAACGACTACACCCACTTCACGTCTCCGATTCGTCGATACAGCGACCTCGTCGTGCACCGCGTGCTCGACGCCTGGTTCGCGCGCCAGGCCGCGCCGGGCGCGAAGGTGAAGCTCCCCTACTCCGCCGCCAAGGCCGAGGAGATGGGCGAGCACCTCAGCCTGACCGAGATCAACTCCGCCGAGGCCGAGCGCGAAAGCGTGAAGATCAAGCTGCTCGAATACTTCGAGCGCGAGCTGGAGAAGAAGCAGCCGACCGCCTTCGAGGCCGTGATCACCGACGTGCGGCCCAACGGATTTTTCATCGAGCTGGTGGAGTCGATGACCTTCGGCTTCGTGCCCGCCAGCCTGTTGCGCGACGACTATTACCAGATCACGCCCGACGGCTCCGCCCTCGTCGGCGGCAAACGCAAGAAACGCTACGCCGTAGCCGCCCGCTTGAAAGTCCACGTCGCCAAGGTCGACCGCGTGAAGCGCTTCATGGACTTCCGCCCGGCGGAGTGAGGCCATACGTCGGATCGGGACGAAAAAAAGCCGCCCGGTCGAAACCGGGCGGCTGGCAAGACATGCCTGAGCAAAGATCAGGGCAGCTTTATGATCGCCGTCGAGGCAGGCGACTGCGCCTTGAAGACCGTGTTCTGCGCCCGACTATCGCCGCTCAAGTTTAGCGGCGTGAGAAACTGGGCGAATCCGAACACATCCTCCACCACCCCCGTGGTGGTGTTGGTGCGAATGGTCACGGCGAACTGCCCGCTCGCCTTGCCGATCCCAGGCGCGATCACGGCCTTGTGATAGAGTCGCCCGCCCAGCCCGACGCTTTCCTTGAATTTCAAAACCTGCCCGTTGAAGGTCAGCGTCTGCAAATCCTCCGATAGGCTAAATTTCACCACCTGCCCGGTGGTCGGCGAGCCGGCGGGACGCTTCGGCGGAGAAATAAAAGTCTGCGCGCCTGACACCTTCGTGATCACATCGGTCGCATCTTCCTCGAAAATCTTTACGGTGTAAGAGCCCGACGCAGCCACCGCCTTGTTGTCCTCCAACGGCCCGGAGAAGGTGACTAGTCCGGAGACATTGTTCAGTCGATACTGGCCATAGGCGAAGGGCGCCTCGCCCAGCGTCTCGGCAAAGGAAAACACGCCTTCGACGTCGGCGACCGTCGTCGTCGTCTTGCCCTCGATGGTGCGCTTGATCGTTTGCTTGCCGGCGAAAACGCCGGTGAGCGGATTGAGGCTCACCTTCCAAAGTTTGTCCCAATCCTTCGAGTTGTTCTCCGCGGGAGCGCCGTCGCCGCCGGCGACCGCTTGGATTTTGGCGAGGCCGGTGATGCGCACGACATCGGGCAACGAGGTCGAAAAATCGCTTTCGAAGAGCCCCTCGCCGGAGAAATCGACCGAGAAGTTTTTGCTGTAGCCAAAGCCAAGCTCGAGACTGGTGGCGATGGGATAGGCCTTCTTGGCCGGCACGAGCCAAGGCTGCACCACCGCGATCAACCCCGTGGAAAAGCCGCCGGGATAAGCCTTGTCGGTGGTCTTCTCGGGCTTGTTCCAAAGCGTGGGCTCGGCCTGCTCGCCACGACGATCGAGATCCAGCTCGCTGAGGAGATAGCCGCCGGTCGCGTAGCCGGGAGGCACGGCGTAGATGCTGTAAACCGCACCGGAGATGGGATCGGCGGAGCCGGTGAACGAGGTGCCATCCCCCAGCTTGCCCTTGTAGTTCAGCTTTCCGACTGAGTTGACGGAGAGCGACGCATAGCCGGCGCCGGCGGGAACGGCCTCAGGGGCGCCCTCGGGGGTAAGAAAAGCCAGCGTGTAGTTGCCGATCCAGGACGGTCGATCGTCGGGCTTTCCGGTGAATTTCGCAAATTTGTAGGAACCTGCGCTGTCAAACTGCACGGACTCCGCGCCCAAGCTCAGATCGAGGCCACCAACGACGACGGAGCCATCCGCCTTGAGGGTCAGGCGGAAGTTGATCAGGTAGCTGCTGGTCCCCTTGATCTTCGCCGCGCCCACGTTGTTTTGGGACTGCGCGTCGGAAGCGATCAGATCGACGCCCGACGGCACGAGCTTGGTGCTCACCGGGTAGCTCTTGCCCGCCTTGTTTTTCAGGGTGCCGGTCGCATTGATCACGGAACCCTTCGCGCTAACCTTTAATTCCAGACGTCCGTAAAGCACCTCCACCGGGATTTCGCTCCCGGCGGGAGTCTCCAGGGAGCTGAGATTGGCGGCGTAGGAACCGGTGAAGTCGACGGGAGTGGAAGCCGCGCGAGCGACTCCGACCGCGACCGATAAAAAGCCCGCGACCAACCAAGCCCGGGCGAAGAATGAAGCGAAGAAGCGTTTCATAGGGTGGAAACCCCAACGATCGGAGACACCCCCAAACACGTCAACGACATCGCCATATCCTTGCGCAAAAAGACAGATCCGTGCGTCCATACAATTTTACAGCCCGCTCTCGGAAGGCCGTGATACGAACATGGCGGAAGGGGAGGGATTCGAACCCCCGGGACCTTTCGGTCCGCCAGATTTCAAGGCTGGAGCATTAGACCACTCTGCCACCCTTCCGGAACAGCTGCACGGGCAGGAGTTGGCCGGCCCGCACGCCGTCGGTCAACCCTGTTGCAGCCCGAGTTCCTCGACGCGCTTGCGCAAGGTGGCACGAGTCATCCCCAGCCGCTCGGAGGTCCGCGCCAGATTGCCGTCCAACTCCTTCAAGCTGCGCACGATCATCTCACGCTCCAAGCGTTCCAAAATCGGCTCCCTCTCCTTGCTCAGCTCCGCGTGGATAAAATCAAGCGCCTCGCCCACCGTGAGAGCCGCCGCCGGAGTCGCCCCGGCGACAAGCCCCGGCGACGCGAGCGGAGCCGCCGCCGGCGAAACGGCCGTCGTGACCGCCTTAACGGGCGCCGCAACCGTCACGGGCGTCGCCTCGGCCGGCGCCTGCGTCGCCACGCCCGCCGCAGGTACGGGCGTCGCAGCCCCCACGCTGGCCAGCACCTCGGGCGGCAGATCCTTCACCAAAATTGCGTCGCCCTGCGCGATCACCGCGGCGCGGTAGACCAGGTTCTCCAACTCGCGCACATTGCCCGGCCAATCGTAGCGCGCCAGCATCGCCATCGCCTCGGGCGAGACCTTGGCCACGCGCGCCTTCTTCTGCTTCACGAGGTTCTGCAGGCAGAAATCCACGATCTGCGGAATGTCCTCCCGGCGCTCGCGCAAGGGTGGCATTTTGATGCGAACGACGTTCAGCCGATAGTAGAGGTCCTCGCGAAAGGTCTTCGCTTTCACCATCGCCTCGAGGTCCTTGTTCGTCGCCGCGATGATGCGCACGTCGACCTTGATCGTGTCCGTGCCGCCCACCCGCTGGATCTCGCCCTGCTGGAGCACGCGCAGGATCTTCGTCTGCGTCGCGAGCGCCATGTCGCCGATCTCGTCGAGGAAAATGGTGCCGCGGTCGCAAAGCTCGAACTTGCCGATGCGCTGGTTCGTCGCGCCGGTGAAGGAGCCCTTCTCATGGCCGAACAGCTCGCTCTCGATCAGATTGTCCGGGATCGCCGCGCAATTCACCGCGATGAAGTTCCCCTTCGCCCGGTGCGAATGCTTCCAGATCGAGCGCGCGACCAGCTCCTTTCCGGTGCCGCTTTCGCCCGTGATCATCACCGTCACGTCGCTCGCCGTCACCTGGCCGATCACCTTGAAAACGTCCTGCATCACCGGCGAGGCGCCCACGATGCCCTCGCGGTAGTCGTCGGCGTTGATCGAGGGCTTGTAGTCGCCGGCCGAACGCATGTCGGCGTGGGCCTTGAGCGCGTTCTCCGCCAGCGTGAGCACTTTCGCCGGGTCGAAGGGCTTCATGATGTAGTCGAAGGCGCCGTATTTCATCGCCTCGATCGCCGTCTGCGCCGTGCCGAACGCCGTCATCAGGATGATCAACTGCTTCGGGTTCGCCGCGCGGATGTGCTGCAGCGCCTCGATGCCGCTCATGCCACCCATGCGCACATCGAGAAAAATCAGATCCGGCGCGGGCCCCTTTTTCACCGCCGCCACGCCCGCCTCGCCGCTCGGCGCCTCGCTCACCTGGTATTTTTTCGAGGAAAGCACCCGCCCCAGCGAGTAGCGGACTTCGGCGTCGTCATCGATGACCAGAATGGAGGGAGCTTTGGCGTCGGACATTGCCGTCAACCGTGCATATCGCGCGCCAGATGGTCAACGTCACGGAAAACACCCGGCCCGCTGGCGAAGCCCGCCCGCCTGCGTTTCCTCCGCGCGTCCGCCCATGCCCGCTTCCACCGACGCCTCGCCTTCGCCCGCCTCCGCCCTCGCCGTCTCCGCCGTCACCAAAGCCTACGGCTCGCGACGCGTGCTCGACGCCGTGTCCTTCGAGGTTTCGCCCGGCGAACGCGTCGCGCTCACCGGCCCCTCCGGCTCCGGCAAGACCACCCTCCTCAACTGCCTCGGCGGCGTCGACCGCCCCGACTCCGGCGAGATCCGCCTGCTCGGCCGACGCATCGACGATCTTGATCCCGACGCGCTCAACCTCCTCCGCCGCGAGCGCGTCGGCACCATTTTCCAGTTCTTCCACCTGCTCCCCACGCTCGACGCCGCCGAGAACATCGAGCTGCCGCTGCAACTTCTTCGCGTCTCCGCCGCCGAACGCCGGACCCGCGTCGCCTCGCTCCTTGATCGTGTCGGCCTCTCCCACCGCGCCGCCGCCCTCCCCTCCCAGCTCTCCGGCGGCGAGCAACAACGCGTCGCCATCGCCCGCGCCCTCGTCCACCGCCCCTCCCTGCTCCTCGCCGACGAACCCACCGGCAACCTCGATTCCGCCAACGGCGAAAACGTCCTCGCCCTGCTTCGCGAGCTCACCGACGAGACCCGCACCGCGCTCGTCCTCGTCACCCACAGCGAGGAGGCCGCCGCCATCTGCCACCGACGCGTCCGCCTCCGCGACGGCCGCGTGGTGCAGTGAAGCAGAACAGAGCGACAAAACTACGGAACGACAGATCTCAAACCATGCGCTCGCGCTCCACTCCATTTTCCCGGTCAGTGTCCTCTGTCGCTCAGTAGCTCCGTCGTTCGGTCGCTCTTATGCTGTCTCTTCTGCTCCGCCGCCTGAGCCTCCGCCACGCCCGCCTCGCCCCGGGCCAGACCGCGCTGCTGGTGCTCATCCTCGCGCTGGGCGTCGCCGTCTTCACCGCCGTCCGCCTCGCCAACCGCGCCGCCGTCGCCTCCTTCACCCACTTCACCGAGACGCTCACCGGCCGCTCCGACTTCATCGTCCAGGCCCCCTCCGGCACGCTGCCCGAATCCGTCCTGCCCGAGCTGCGCGACGCGCTCGCCGACCTCGCGGTGCAAATCCACCCCGTCGTCGAAAGCACCGCCGCCGAGCCCGCCCCCGCCGACGCCCCGCGCTTCGGCCGACGCACCTTCACCCTGCTCGGCGTCGATCTCGTCGCCGTCGCCAACCTCGCCACGCAACAAGCCGCCGGCGCCCGCTTCTTCGGCGACACGCGCGAGCAGGCGGACAACTCGCCCCGCCCGGGCTCTTTCTTCGACCTCTTCGGCGAGGAGCCGCTCGCCTGGCTGAGCCCCGCCTTCGCGGACAAACCGCCCGAACACTTCGAACTGACCCTCAACGATCGCCCCGTCCGGCTTCGTGTCGCCGGCCCGATTCCGCAGGCGCCGGAAGCACCCGCCGCGCCCGCGCACCTGATCGTCCTCGACCTTCCGGTTCTCCAGTCGCTCCTCGGCCGCGCCGGCCGGCTCGACCGCGTCGAATTCGTCCTCGAGCCCGGCCACTCGCTCGAATCCCGCCGCGCCGCCCTCGCCCGACGCCTGGCCCAGCTCGCCACCGCCGGGTCCGGCGCCGCGCATGGCCCAACGCCGGAACCGCTCCGCGCGAATGCGTCCGCGTCCGACCCCGATGTTCGTAATACGAACATTCCCGACGCGCCAGCCCGCTGGCTCGTAACCACGCCGGGCGCCCGCCGCGAAACCGCCGAGACCATGACGGCCGCCTTCCGGCTCAACCTCACCGTCCTCTCGCTCATCGCCCTCCTCGTCGGCCTCTATCTGGTCTTCCAGGCCCTCGACGGCGCCGTCGTCCGCCGCCGTTCCGAGATCGCCGTTCTCCGCTCGCTCGGATTCGATGCCTCCACCCTTCGCCGCGCCTGGCTCGCCGAAGCCGCCGCCCTCGGCTTTCTCGGCGCCTCGCTCGGGCTTCTGCTCGGCTGGGCCGGCGCCCAGTTCGCCGTCCGCGCAGTCGGCCAGACCGTCAACGCCCTCTACTTCTCCACCAGCGTGCAAGCCGCCCGGCTCACGCTTCCCGAGTCGCTCGTCAGCCTCGGCGCCGGCATTCTCGCCAGCGTTCTCGCCGGCTGGGTTCCGGCCCGCGTAGCCGCCGAGACCCCGCCCGCCCAGGTGCTCGTGCGCTCCGCCGCCGGCACGGTCGGCGGACGCTGGCTGCGCAGCAAATCGCTCGCGGTCGGCGCCCTACTCGCCGGTCTCGCGCTGTCCCGACTTCCCCCGCTCGAGCTCGGCGGCGGCACGCGTTTCCCGCTCGCCGGCCACCTCGCCGCGTTTTGCGGCATCTTGGGCGGCGGGGTTCTCGCCGCGATCGCCCTGCCCGCGCTCGGCGTCGCGCTGCGCCCGCTCGCCGCCCGCTCCGCGCCTTGGCGCGTCTCCCTCGGGCACATCGCGCGCCCCACCGGTCGCCACCGGCTCGCCGCCGCCGCGCTCGTCTGCGCCATCGGCATGGCCGCGGGCATGGCCATCCTCGTCGCCAGTTTCGAACGCTCCGTCCGCTCCTGGGTGCAATCCGCCCTCCAGGCCGACCTCTATCTCTCCAGCTCCGGCGCCCAATCCGCAGGCTCGGACAACAAGATCGCCCCCGAGACCTGGCGCGCCCTCGCCGCCCACCCCGCCGTCGCCCACGCCGCCACCTTCTCCGCCTACCCGCTCGTTCTCGACGGCAAGCCCACCATCCTCGGCGGAGGCGACCTCGCCCGCCAGTCCTCGCGCGGCGGCTTCCTCTGGGTCGGCTCACCTCCCCCGCCCGAAGCGCTCGACCCCGCGCGGAACGCCGGTCTCGCGCTCGCCAGCGAAAGCTTCTCCGAACGCTATCGTATCCACGTGGGCGATACCGTTTCCGTGCCGACACCCTCCGGCGTCCGCCCGCTCCGCGTAGCCGGGCTCTTCGCCGACTACGGCAACGAGCGCGGCACCCTGCTCGTCGACCGGACGCACTCCGCCGGCTGGTTCGGCGACGACCACGCCACCAGCCTCGCCCTCGACCTCAAGCCCGGCCTCTCGCCCGAGGCGGTCCGCGCCGAGCTCGCCGCCGCCCACCCGGGCCTCTCGATCCTCACCAACTCCACCCTCCGCTCCGAGGTGCTGCGCATCTTCCGGCAAACCTTCTCCATCACCTACGCCCTCGAGTTCATCGGCCTCGCCGTCGCCGTCGGCGGACTCGCCCTGAGCCTCGCCAGCGTGCTGCTCGACCGGCGGGAGGAACTGACCACGCTGCGCGCCCTCGGTTTTCGCCGCGACGAGATCGCCCGCGCCACCGCGCTCGAGGGCGGCTCGCTCGCCCTCTGCGCCGTCACCGCGGGCATCGCGCTCAGCTTCGCGCTCGGTTGGCTGCTCATCCACGTGATCAACAAACAGAGCTTCGGCTGGACCCTCGCGTTCGCCGTTCCGGTCGCGCAACTCGCCGCCCTCGCCGCCCTCGTCGTCGGCACGGGAGTAGTCGTCAGCTACTTCGTCGGCCGCTGGGCCGCCAAACTCCCCGCCGACCGGGAAGAGTGAGGCCGTGAAACACTCCAAAGACACGACATGAAAACCGTCCATCTTCGCCGCCTCCTCCTTTCGTGTCTTTTCGTGTGTTTCGTGGGCCATGCCGTCGCCTCATCCGAAACCGGCATCCCCCTCTTCACCCCCTACGGTTTTCGCGTCCCGCAACCCGCCCCGTCCTTCGCCTTCCCCCGCGACCACGGCTCGCACCCCGACTACAAGATCGAGTGGTGGTATCTCACCGGGCATCTCTTCACCCCGGAAACGGCGGCCGCGCCCGCCCGCCGCTTCGGTTTCCAAGCGACCTTTTTCCGCTCCGCCGCCCCGCGCGACGTCGCGGCTCGACCGTCTCCCGCCGCCTTCGGGCACGACCAGATCTACCTCGCACACATGGCGCTGATCGACACCGCCACCGGCCGCTTCCTCCACCAAGAGCGCCTGAACCGCGCCGGCTGGGACGCCTCCGCGTCGACCGAGACCCTCGCCGTGCGCAACGGCGACTGGTCGCTCCGGCTCGCCGATCCCGCCGCGCCCGCCGGCGCGGAAACGCTTCTTCTCGTCGGCGGCATCCGGGCCGACGCTCGTTTCACCCTCACGCTCACGCCCTCCAAACCCCTCTCGCGCTTCGGCGAGGGCGGCTACTCGCGCAAGGGCTCCGCGCCCACCGCGGCGAGCTACTACCTGACGTTTTCCCGGCTCGCCGCCTCCGGCACGCTGGCCCTCGACGGCGCCGCCCCCGTTCCCGTCACCGGGCAGGCGTGGATGGATCACGAATACAGCAGCAGCCAGCTCGACGAGTCGCAGGTCGGCTGGGATTGGCTCAGCGCCCAGCTCGACGACGGCCGCGAGCTGATGTTCTACGCCCTGCGTAGCCGCGACGGCTCCCTCGACCCCGCCTCCACGCTCACCTGGATCGACCGCGAGGGCCGCCTCGCGAAGGCGCCCTACCGCTGGGAGCCGCTCTCCACCTGGCGCAGCCCGCGCACCGGCGCGGCCTACCCGAACCGTATCCGGCTCACGACCACCGATCCGGCCACCGGTCGCGAGTTCGTCGTGATCGTCGAGCCCTTCGCCCCCGACCAGGAGCTGGGGGGCTCGCTCGGCGGCGTCACCTACTGGGAGGGCGCCTGCCGGCTCCTCTCCGCCGACACCAAGGCCGAGCTCGGCTCCGCCTACCTCGAACTCACCGGCTACGACCGCCCCGTGGATGTCGTTCGTTAAGCCTTCCCGCTCCCCTTTCCCCACCCCTATTCGCCATGTCCCGCTTCGCCCTCATCGCCGGCATCACCGGCGGCATCGGATCCTCTCTCGCCCGTCGCCTGCACGCCGCGGGCTGGCTCGTCGGCGGTTTCGCCCGCTCCGCGGAAAAACTCGACGCCCTCGCGGCCGATCTGCCCGGGCTGCTCACCGCCACCGCCGACGCGACCGACCCGGCCGCGGTCGAGGCCGCGTTCGCCGATCTCTCCGCCCGCGCCGGCTCCGCGCCCGACGCCTACGCGCACTGCGTCGGATCGATTCTCCTCAAACCCGCCCACCTCACCGGCCTCGACGAGTGGCGCCGCACCCTCGCGATCAACCTCGACTCCGCCTTCTACGGACTGCGCGCCGCCGTCGGCCCCATGCAGGCCCGCTGCTCCGGCGGCATCGTGTTGCTCAGTTCCGTCGCCGCCGGCACCGGCTTGCCCAGTCACGAAGCCATCGCCGCCGCCAAGGCCGGGATCGAGGGCCTCGTCCGGTCCGCCGCCGCCAGCTACGCCTCGCGCCAGGTTCGCATCAACGCCGTCGCCCCCGGCCTCGTCGACACGCCCCTCGCCGCCAGCTTCCTCGGCAATCCCCAGGCACGCGCGTTTTCAGAGAAGTTGCACCCGCTGGGCCGGATCGGACGTCCCGACGAGATCGCCTCCGCCATCGCCTATCTGCTCTCGCCCGAGGCCGAATGGGTCACCGGACAGGTCTGGCACGTCGACGGCGGCATGAGCTCCGTCCGCCCCCGGCCCAAGGCCTGAACCCACGCCGGGCAGGCGGCCGCGCGCCCCCCTTTTATTTCCCCTTGCCCGACCCGCCGGGGGGCCAAGCATCCGGCGTTTCCTTAACCCGTGGTTCCCGCCGACGCCGATCTTCGTATCAAGCTGCCCGTCTTCGAGGGCCCGCTCGACCTGCTCCTCTTCCTCATCCGCAAGAACGAGCTGGATATCTACGACATCCCGATCGCGACCGTCACCAAACAGTATATCCAGGTGCTCCGCTCCATGCAGCAGCTCGACCTGGAGATCGCCGGCGAGTTCTTCGTCATGGCCGCCTCCCTGATGGAGATAAAGAGCCGCATGCTCCTCCCCCGCGGCCAGGCCGCCACCGGGGCGGGCGAGGACGACGACCCGCTCGATCCGCGCTGGGAGCTCGTTCACCAGCTCCTCCAATACAAAAAATTCAAGGAGGCCGCGGCCAAACTCGACGAACTCGCCGCCTTCCAGCGCGACATGCTCTCGCGCCACGTCGTCGAGGTCGCCGTCACCGAAAACGAGCGTCCGCTCAAGCCCGTCGACCGCATCGAGCTCTGGAACGCCTTCAACCTCGTCCTCCGCCGGCTCTCCGAAAAACTCGTCGTCGGCGAGATCAAGGGCGAGGAGGTCACCGTCTCCGACAAGATGGAGGAGCTGCTCAAGCTCATCGAGACGCGCCAAAAGTTCCTCTTCACCGACCTATTCGAGGGCAAACCCGTCACCGTCCGCCTGCTCGTCGCCACCTTCATCGCCGTCCTCGAGCTCACGCGTCTCAAAAAACTCCGCGTCCGCCAGGACGAGGCCTACGCCGACATCCACGTCGAGGCGGTGGAAAACACCGTCAACGCCGACGGCACCCTCGCCGAGGGCCAGCTCAACTTCGCTCCCGCCGCGCCCGAACAGGCGTCCGCCGCCGCCTTCGCCAGCTCGCCCGCCCCCGCGCCCGAAGCCCCCGCCCTGGTGCTCACCGCCAGCGGCTACGCCGAGATTCCCCGCGTTCTGGGCGCCGACGCGGCCGAAAGCGACACGTCCTACGCTCCCACCCCCACGCCCGACACCATCGCTTCCGTCGCCGTCGCCCTCCAAGACCCTCTCGCCGCGCCCACGCCGTCGCCCGACGTGGTCTCCCCCGCGCACGAAACCGCCACCGTCGAAGCTCCGCCTGAACCCGCCGCGTCCGCCGCGCTTGCGTCATCCGACCCCCTCTCCGCGCCCGCCCCGAACGAGACCGCCAGCGATCACCCTGACACGTTCGCCGACGCGCCCGTTCCCGCCTCCACCGATCTCGCCGCATCGAGTCCGGCCCTAACCCCGGCGATTCCGCCATCGGCTCCCGCGGAGCTTTCGCCTCTTGCCACGGCCGCCCCCGCGACCGCCGCCGAGCCCCTTTCATCCGAAAAGCCGCTTGATACCGAGCCCCCCCGGGACACGTTGGCCTCGTGAGCAAGCGCGTTCGCAAATCCTCCGACTCGTCCGCCCCCGTCGCCAAGCCCGCGAAGAAGGCGCCCGCAGGCAAAGCCGGACTCATCGGCGTCGGCCTCGACAACGACGACGGCCACAAGCGCATCACCACCGGTGAAAAATTCGTCCTCGTCGGCGGTTCGTCGGAAACGCACGAGCGCATGGCCGAGACCACGATCAAGACCTTCGAGGAATTGAAACGTCGTGACAAGCACCTCGAAACAGTCGACCCGCGCGAACTCGCCGAGATCATCCACAAGTCGACTCCTCGCTAAACCGACCCCGCACCCGACCCCGCGTCTTTTGGCCAGCCCCGCCCTCTTCCGCGATTCCCGCTCGACCTTCCGCGCCAAGCTCTTCCCTTTAGACCCTTCTACCCTCCCCTCTTATGAGCGACATCCCCAGTCCCGAATCCTCCCCCGCGCCCGAATCCGCTCCCAAGCCCAAGCTCACGCTCTCGCCCAAGGCTCCGGCTCCCGCCGCGCCCGAGGCCGCCGCCCCGGCTCCCGCCGCCGCGGTTCCCCCCGCCCCCGCCGCCACCATCTCCTCCGTCGGCGCCAGCACCTCCACCCCGCCCTCCATCGCCGCCGCCGCGTCCCGGTCCGCCGGCCTCAAGCCCAACCTCAAGCTCCAAGGGGAAGTGCATCCCGCCACCCCGAAGACCGACGCCCCGGCCTTCCAGTCCCCCATGCCGGCCTCCTCCGACGGCAAGCCTTCCGTAGCCCTCTTCGCGCTGTCCTTCATCGCCGCCGCGGCCGCCCTCGCCTTCGCCTATCTCCTCTACGTCAAGAACCAATAACCCAAGACCGATCATGTCCGACGCGCTCGCCCATTTCGACGAAGCCTCCTTCAAGACCGCCATCTCCGGCGCCACGCCCGTCCTCGTGGACTTCTGGGCCCCGTGGTGCGGCCCCTGCAAAGCCATCGCCCCCATCCTCGACGAACTCGCCAAGGAGTTCTCCGGCAAGCTCGTGATCGGCAAGGTCAACGTCGACGACCACGGCGACCTCGCCGGCACCTACGGCGTCCGCGCCATCCCGACCATGCTCCTCTTCAAGGGCGGCCAGCTCGCCGAGACCATCGTCGGCATGCAGTCCAAGGACTCCCTCAAGTCCAAGCTTCAGGCCAAGCTCTGAGCCTCTCCGCGCATCCCGCGCGTCCCCCCGCCCCCGGCTTGTTCGCCGGGGGCTTTTTGTTTTCTCGCGTGGCCGCCGACGCCCCGGTCCCGGCTTTCCAGGGAACCGGCCGCCTACTCCGCCGAAGCCGCCTCCCACGCGTTCAACGCGTCCGTCGCCGCCTCGCCCATCCGCTCCCTCACAAAGACCCTCAAATCCTCCGTAAACGGCGCGCGCCACGCCTGCGCGCCCAGCCCCGCCGAGTTGCCCTCCAGCGCGATCCGCGCGCAGTGCAGCGCCTGGCGCGGCAACAGAAGCCGCTCCGCCAGCGCCGGCGTCCAGCCCTTGTCGATAAACTCCAGGTAACAGCGCGCGTCCGGGCCGTAGATCTTGTCGCCCAGCACCGGAAACCCCAGCCACTGCGCATGCGCCCGGATCTGATGCTTGCGCCCCGTCTCGATCCTCACCTCCGCGAGCGTGAACCCGCCCGCCGTCGCCAGAGGCCGAAAACGCGAGCGCGCCGCCTTTCCGTCCGGCCGCACGCAAGTCTTCACGAAGACCGGGCTCGCCTCGTCGTCGCCCAGCGGCTGGTCGACCGCGATCCACCCAGCCCCGTGCCCGGCCTCCTCCCGTAGTTCTCCGACCAATACAGCCAGGTAGGTTTTCCGGATGCGCCCGTCCTGCATCGCCCGCTGCAGCCGGCTCGCCGCCTTTTCCGTCTTCGCGAAAAGCACGATCCCGCTCGTCTCCCGATCCAGACGGAAAACCAGGTGCGCCTTCTCGAGGCCCAAGCCCGCCTTCACCGCGCCGGCGAGACTCGACCAAGGCCCCGCCTTCGAGGGATGGCAGACCACGTCGCCGGGCTTTCCGAAGGCCACGACCTCCTCGTCCTCCGTCAAAATCCAGGCGCGCAGTTCCTCGTTCGCGATCAAGCGCGCCCGGCTCGTGTCCTGCTCACGCCGCGGCCACGCGCAGACGCGCAGACGACCGCCATAGGTGCCGTCGTCGCCCGCGTCGGCGTTCTTCTCCTCCGCGTTCACCCGCCGCCGCCTCCCGTCGCCCCGGCGGCCGCCACCTTGCTCGCGCGAAACTTGACCAGCAGCGCGGCGCCGATCCGCGCCGCCAGCGGCTTCGGCAGACGCGAGGCCAGAGCCGCCAACGCCCAGTTCCCCCAGCCGCACACCACCTGCGCACGACCGCGTGCGAGCGCGCGCAACGACTCGACCACCACCTGCTCCGGCGTCTGCCCCCAGCGGTCGCTCACCGCCCCCTGCTTCAGCCCCGCGCGTTTGAAAAACTCCGTCGCCGTCGGCCCCGGACACACCGCCAGCGCGCGCACTCCGCTCCCGCGCAACTCCTCGTTGAGCGCCAGACTCCAGTGCAGGAAAAACGCCTTCGTCGCCCCGTAGGTCGCCATGTGCGCGGTCGGTTGAAAGGCCGCCGTCGAGGCGATGTTCACCACCGCGCCGCCCCGCTCCCGCAGCGCCGGCAGAAGCCGCGCCGTGAGATCGACGACCGCGCGCACGTTCACGTCGATCATCTCCAGTTGATGCCCGCGATCCAGCTCATCAACACATCCATAACCGCCAAATCCGCTGTTATTTACCAGCAGGACTTTGCCCTTTCTCACGTCCTCGCGAAGGCAACCCGCCACCGCTTCCGCCGCATGCGCCAAAGCCTCCGCGTCGCTTAAATCGACACAGACTTGGCGCGCCTTAAGCTGATTCAAAAAAAAGTCCGGCGTGCGCCGGGAAAGGTTGCAAATGACCACCTCCGGATTCAGCTTCCACACGTGTTCGATGAACGCCTTCCCGATTCCGGAGGAGCCCCCCGTCACGACGATGACGGAATACTCGGACAGCATTTCACGAAGAGCGCGCATAGGAATGATCGCGCAGGCTTCGCACCCCTTCTGGCCAAGGTAAACCCAGATCCCAAAGAAATCATGAACAAGTCCCACGACGTCATCGTATCCGGCATCCACCTCGAACTCACCCCGTCGCTGAAGCAGTTCGTGCATGACAAGTCCGAACGCCTCTTCCGCCATGAGGAGAGCATCATCCGCGTTCGCGTCGAACTCGAGTGCGACATGAAGCAGGACGTCGAGCATCGCTTCACCGCCAAGGGCCACATCGTCATCAACGGCCCCGACATGAACGCCTCCGTCTCCACCGACGAATGCCACAAGGCCGTCGATCTCCTGATGGACAAGCTCGACCGCATGCTCGCCAAGCGCGCCCAGCTCTTCAAAGCCCGTCGTCACCGCGACCCCGCTCGCGTGATGGACGAAGCCGCCTGAGCCTCCCTCGTTCTTTCTCCGCGCCGCCGGCCCGGCCGACGGTCAGCGTTTCCCCCTTCGGTGTCGGGGTCAGGACACCACCCAAAAAACCCGCCGCCTCACCTTGGTCACGGCGGGTTTTTTATTGGCCGGACGGAATCGAGCCGGCCCGCCTTGGCACCCCGTGCCGCCGGGCCCGACCAGCGAGGCGTCGTCGCAAAACAAAAAACCCGCAATCGCTTGGGATTGCGGGTTTTAAATTGGCGCAGCTGTAGGGAGTCGAACCCCAAACCTTCTGATCCGTAGTCAGATGCTCTATCCAATTGAGCTACAGCTGCGTGATGGGAGGCGAGAGAAAGCAAGGTTGGGAAAAGCAGCGCAAGCGCTTTTTCCCAAAAAAATGCACCGGCCGCCTCCCCGCCTGCATCGGAAGGGATCCTCCCCTGCGGCAAGCGACGTAGCCGCACCATCTTGGCCCCGGCTTCCGCGGCTTCGTCCCGTTTTCCCCCGCCTTCCTCCCCAATCTTTTGCACCCGTCCGGCCAAGGCAAAAACCTCTCGACGTGGGACGGCGGGTGGTCGGGAAGAGAACAAGGCGCCCGACTCGGAAGAAGCGAAGCACACCCGCCGTCCCCGCTCTCCGCGCGACACACGCCGGGTGCGAAGCCCCGTTCACGGCCGCGCCTGCAAAATCAGAATGTCGTCGCGTTCCGCCCAGCCCATCCTGTCCCAAAATCCGCGGGCCCGCGCGTTGTCGGCGTAAACGAGGATCGTCGCCCGGGCGATGCCCGCCGCGCGCAGACCCGCCATCGCAAAATCCGCCAAGGCCCGCCCCACGCCGCGCCCTCGCCAGACCGGCGCCACCGCGAGATGGTAGAGAAAACCGCGCCGCCCGTCGTGGCCGCAGAGCACCGCGCCCGCCAGGGTCCCATCCGGCGCGCGCAGCACCGCGCTCAGGCCCGGATTGCGCGCCAAAAAAAACGCCAGCACCGGCTCCGTCTCCTCCTCGGACAGTCCCATTCCTTCCGACGCGTTCCACAAGGCGAGCGCCTCGCGCAAATCCGCGACACCCATCGCACGGGGAACCGGACGCGAACCGGCACCCTCCCCCACGCCGCCTCCCGCCCGTGCCCAATCCGAGACCGTCTGCGCATAGAGCGCGTGATCCACACTCCGCCCGTAAAGCATCTCGGCCTCCCGCAACACGCCCTCCTGGACGAAACCCAGCCGCTCCGCGATCGCCCGGCTGCGCACATTGCCCGTCGCCGCCGCGATCGTCTGGCGCCGCAAACCGAGCGTGGTGAAGCCATGGGCGACGAGCGCCCGGTTCGCAGCCGTCATGAGGCCCCGCCCCTCGAACTCCGCGCCCAGCCAATAACCGATGTGCCCCGTCAGATTCGCGCGATCGATGACGTTGTAACCCCCGACGCCGGCGATCCGGCCATCGTGCCACAAGCAAATCGCCAGCCCCGTGCCGGCCTCCGCCTGACGCAGCGTGCTTTCGATGTTCGCGCGCGTGTGCTCCACCTTCGTGCAGGCGTCCAACCAAGGCAGCCATTCGCGCAGTTTCGCCCGGTTGGCCTCCGTCAAGGCGAACAACTCCTCCGCGTCCTCCGGCGCGCGCTGCCGCAATTCCAGGCGATCGTTCACCCGCAAATAGAACAGGGATCCCATGCCGCGGAGAAAACAGAAGGCCTCGCGCCCTTCAACCCCACGCCGCGCCGGCCCGGGATTCGCGCGTTTCCACCATGCCCGCCCCGGCGTTTCCTTGCTTCGAAACACCTTGGACGCCCCATGACGACTCCCACGGCCCCCCTCCGCGAGACGCGCGCGCTTTACGCCCCCGCCGGGGCGCCCACACTCCGCGCCGTGGATTCGACCTCGCCTTCGCCCGCCGCCTCCTCCGCTCCCTCGTCCGCAACGGATCCCGCGCTCCTGCATGCGATCAGCCGGCTCGCCGCGACGGCGGAGAGCCCGCACGCCGCCTTGATCGAGATCCTCCGCCTCGCCATCGCGCATTTCTCCGCCTCCTCGGGCACCATCTCCCTCCTCAACCCCGACAGCGGAAAACTCGAGATCGAGGTTCACCAAGGCATGCCGGCCGACATCGACGAGGTCGCCCTCCGCCCCGGCCAGGGCATCACCGGCTGGGTCGCCTTCCACGGACGCCCCCAGCTCGTCGCCGACGTCCGCGCCGACCCGCGCTACATTCCCGTCCGCCCGGAGGTCCGCTCCGAGATCACCGCCCCCCTCATCCCAGAAAACGGCCAGATCATCGGGGTCATCAACCTCGACAGCGACACGGTCGGCGGCTTCACCGCGCGACATCTCGCCGACCTCGTCACCCTCGCCGCCGAGAGCACCCACGTGCTCCTCCGCCTCTGGCAGCTGCAACACCTGCGCGGCAAGGCCCGCCAGCTGGAGAACCTCGTCTCCGCCGGCCTCACCCTCGTCACCAAGCTCGAGCGCCAGGAACTGCACGACGCCATCACGCGCGACACCCTCGGCCTGCTCTCCGCCCGCGCGTCGTTGCTCTTCGAATACGTCCCGGCCCGCCGCTGCCTCCGCGCGGTCTCCCTCGCCGGCGAGCCCGAGGCGCGCCTGCCGGAGGGCGACCTGCCGTTGGAATCCTGCCTCGTCGGCGCCTGCCTCGCCACGCGCCGGCACCTCGAGTTCATCAACGTCCAGTCCCCCGAGTTCATCGACGTCGTCGATCTCCCGCGCCATCCCTCGCTGCGATCCCTCCTCGCCGTCCCCATGTTCTGGGAAAACGAGGCGGTCGGCATCCTTTGCGTCTTCACCGACCAGCCCCACCGCTACAACAACGACGAAAAGCGCCTCCTCTCCGCCTTCTCCAGCCTCGCCGCCGTCACGCTGCAAAACTCGCGTCTCTACACCCGCGTTTTCCAAAGCGAGGACACCCTGCGCAAAAACGAGCAGCTCACCACGCTCGGCCTGCTCGCCGCCGAGATCGCCCACGAGATCCGGAATCCGCTCACCGTCATCAAGCTCCTCTATGGCTACCTTGGTCTCGACTTCCCCGAGGACGACCCGCGCCGCACCGACGTCCGCGTGATCGGCGAAAAACTCGACCAGCTCGAGGCCATCGTCTCGCGCGTGCTCCAGTTCGCCAAGGCCCCCTCCTCGCTCCACTCCCGCTGGTCCCTCGCCGACATCATCGGCGACACGCTCGTCCTCATCCGTCTCAAGCTCGCGCAGAGCAAGATCCGGCTGCGATTCGACCCGCCGGAAAAACCCGTCCACGTCGACGTCCACAAGGGCCAGCTCCAGCAGGTGCTCCTCAATCTTTTGCTCAACTCCACCCACGCCATGCCCCAGGGCGGCGCCATCGTCGTCCGCGCCTTCGTCGAGGAGCACGAGGGCGTCCGGCAGGCCGTGATCGATGTCGTGGACACCGGCGGCGGCGTGCCCTCGGAGATCGCCGACCACATTTTCGACAGCTTCCTTTCCGGGCGGGCCGACGGCACCGGCCTGGGGCTCGCGATCGCCAAACGCATCCTGCTCTCGCACCACGGCGACATCTCGCTGCACGCCACCGGCCCCGGCGGCACCACCATGCGTCTCCGCCTGCCCGTGGCGCCCTGATCCTCTTTCGCCATGACCGATCCCGCCGCCAAACTGCGCCTCCTGCGCGTCACGATGTTTTTTCTCCTCGGCGCCGCGCTGCTCGTGCTCGTCCTGCCGCTGCCCCTACCCGTTCCCTTGCGCCTCGCCGTCGCGAGCACCGACCTCATCGCAGCGGCCGTCGTCTGGCTCGCGTGGCGCCAGCGCCGCGGCTGAGACCGCGGCTCCCACGCCCGCCCTACCTCGCCTCCGCCGCCAAGGCGTCGCGGCGGATGATCCTGTGCCCGCCCGAGCCGAGGCCCTCCAGCAGTAGACGACCACCCCGGAGAACCCTGCGCGCCGGAACGCCATCCAACGTCAACTCCGACGGGGTCGTGCCTTCGCCCGCCGGCAGTTCCACCGTGGCCGTCACGTTCGCCGGCAACCCCACTTCCAGTTCGTAGCCATTGGGCAGCCGTTTCCAAGCGACGGCGATCGCCCCCCGATCCGTGGCGATCCGGCCAAGCGCCCACTCCAGCTTTTCGCCGAAGTCCAGGGGCTTGATCAACACGCGCTCATATTGCGGCGCCAGCGGCCGGATCCCGAGCACGTGGCGCACATGCCCCTCCAGACCGGCCGCGCCCCACGCATGCGAGAGGCTGTCCCCCGTCCGATCCGCGTCCCAAGCCTCCCAGGTCGCCGTCGCCCCGCTCGCCAGACACTTCGCCCAGCCGGGCCGGGACGCGTTCGTGTAGAGATCGAGCAAGGCCGGTCCCTGCTCCGCCTCACCCAGAGCGCGGATCAGCCAGCCGACCGTCACCATGCCCACGCTCATGCCTTTCTCTTTCACGTGCTCGACCACCGCCGCACGCGTCCCTTCGGGCACGATGCCCAGCGCGAGCGGAAACATGTTGGCATGCTGCGAAGCGTGGGAACTCGGCACGCCATCCGCCAGAAGTCCGTCGATATAGACTCCATCCGGCCCGAGGAGACGCGCGTTGATCGCGATTTTGAGCGCCTCGGCGCGCGCGCGATAGGCGTCGCGATCCGATGGCTCGCCGAGCTCCGCGGCGATTTTCGCGATCACGTCGAAGTCCGCGTAGGCCCAGCCGTTGATCACCGTCCGCGCGACCGTGTTCATGTCGTAGCCGAAGCGCATGCTCGCCGGCCAGTCGACGATGCCGAACTGGTAGGCGCCGGAGCCGCCCGTGAGCCTGGTCACCAGCCCGGTGGCCGGATCGATGTGACGCGCCACGTAGTCGGCGACGTCCTTCAGCTTAGAGTAGTTTTCCCGGAGAAACGCGCGGTCGCCAGTCTCGGTGTAGTAGGCCCACACCCAAACCAGAAAAGCCTGGGTGAAATCCGGAATGTCCCGCGCCCCGTCCCGATTGGGATAAACGGCGTTGATGCGCCCGCGGTCGGCCGGTTTCGACCAGTGCTGCTCCATCGAACGCAGAAACTCCGACAACGCGCGGCGGGTAAGGGGACGCTCGTTCAACACCGGCATCGCGACGCCGCTCTGCGCCGCGCCATCGAGCAGGAAGCCGCCCTTCTCGCGCGTGGGGGTGTCGACGAACTCCTCCTGCGCGCAGGTCAAGAGCGAGTGCTTCATCAGCGCCCAGACGGCGTTCAGCGTGGCGTCGGACGATGCGAAATCGGAGGCCGCGTCGACGAGCCGGCTGTGGCGCACGATAAACGAGAAATTCTCCGCCGTCACCGGCATGGGCGCGTTGTCGATTTGGAAGTAGCGCATCCCGAGATATTCGACCGGCTCAAAGACGAAGGAGCCGCCATCCAAGGTCGCCCGATATTCCATGAGCGTGGACTGGGACTTCGCGTCCTTCGCGATCTCGCCGGACGAGCCGAGCGTGTCCGCGCCGCGCATCGACACCTCCGCGCCGGGCGCGCCGCCCGAAAAACGGATGCGCGGCATGCCCGCGTAGGTTTTGCCCAGATCAACGAGATACTTCCCATCGCCCAGGGCCTTGATCGACGCGGGGGCGACGACCGTCTCCTCGATGCGGGTCAGATCCGGGTGAAGCGCCCCGCTCCACGGCGCCGTCGGCTGAGGACCGATCACGGTCGCGGCCGGCCAGGCGTCGTCGTCGAAATCCAGCGCGGCCCAGTCGCGAGGCAGCTTGCGCGCGTCGATCCGCTCGACGTAACCCACGCCCTCGCCGCGATTCCGATGCACAAGATCGTCGATCACCCAGGCCTCCGCGCGGCTCTGCCGCCAGGTGGCGTCGGTGCCGATCTCGCTCCGTTCGCCGTCGTCGTAGTCCACCACGATCTTCGCGATCAACCCGCGCTCGCCGGCCGGCCGTCCCTGCCCGCCGCCGAACCAATGCGTGAACACCGCGAACTGGTTCGCCGCCCCCGCGCGCAAGAGCGTCGTGATGTCGTGCGCGTTGTAATATTGATACTGCGGGTGCTGG
>JACCEB011289675.1_pt1 | contig 79773 bp, 67 predicted proteins | sample 7454761 | NCBI WGS metagenome assembly JACCEB01 (sample SAMN15323454, study PRJNA562643) | freshwater metagenome | isolation source: river surface water | place: USA:Blue River Watershed | collected 2017-08-18 | reverse complement strand
TAGAAGAAAATGGTGTTAAATACAAGGAATTTTATGGTATGAGTTCTGATACAGCAATGATTAAACATCGTGGTGAAGTAGCCAAATATCGCGCTTCAGAAGGTAAAAGAGTTCTAATTAAATATCGTGGTCCAATTTCTAATACAATTGATGATCTTCTAGGTGGTGTACGTTCTACATGTACATATGTAGGGGCATCAAAACTTAAGGAATTATCAAAGCGTACAACATTCATTCGCGTTAATAAACAATCGAATGAAGTCTTTGGTAAAAACTAATACTTTTTAGAAAAAAGTAATATCAAAAACTAAAAATAAAAAATTATAATTAATATTAATTCAATCAAACCAAAAATTTATTTTATAAATTGTATTTCTTTTTAAAGTCTTCAGCCGTCATGATTGGAACTTTAAGACTTCTTGCTTTTTCTAATTTTCCCCCCAATTCATTTACATCTTTTGCTAAAAGAATCGAAGTTTTTGATGAAACTGAATTAGTATTTGATCCACCTTCTATTTCAATTAATTTTTCTAATTCTTTATCACGAAATCCTGTCATTACTATAGTCATACCACTTAATTTATGTCCTCCACTTTCAGTATTATCATCACTCGGAACCAAATATTTCAATCCATTTTCTTCTAACCATGTTTTGAATTTAGATAAACCTTTAATAAATAAATCTGCTGTTTTTGATTCAAACCCATTAATATCAACAATCGAAACTTTAGTTACTTTCCGAGTTAAAATATCAGGATAAACATCAATTACCATCTTAGCTTTCTTAGCACCAAATCCTAACCCAAAAACACCACTAGCTGCCATTAACTTGTCTAGTGGATGCTTACCATGCTTAATTTCTTGAAGAACTTTAAATTGTTTTTTAGCTAATTTTTCTTGTGTATTAGGAAGTCCAAGTAAATCTTCTTCTGTCATATTCAAAATATCTTTAATTGATTTATAACCAGCTTCATAATAACGTTTAATCGTAGATGAACTAATTCCATCTGCTTCTAGTGTAGTCATAAAGTAAATTAATTGTTTTATTTCTATTTCATCACCACCATCACCTTCATCATCACTTTTTTTATCATCTTTGTCAATATAAATATCATAACCACCTGGATGCCAGTTATATTTAACTTCCGGCATAGAAGGACCATTTGGGGCCCCCTTAACTACGGATTCAATGTATGGAATGACATCACCACTTCGAATGATATTTACAATTGCTCCAGGTCCCAAATTATGATCCTTAATATATTTAGCATTAAAAGCAGTAGCTTTTTGAATAGTTACCAATCCAATTTTTATAGGTTTGATTTTAATCCGTGGTACAATTTTACCATGACGTGATACTTCCCAAAGAATTTCTTCAACCTCACCAATACCACGTTGTTCATCTAAATCCATTTTGAAAGCACGACTGTAATCTGGATTACCATCTGTATTCCGGATATGAGATTGATTTTGAGTAATAATTAAACCATCAATTTCATAATTGCTTTCTTTTTTCCATTCCGGAAGCATTTTCATTAGGATTGAATCATCTAATTTTTTAGTTTTTAGAACTTCAAAACGAGGTGTTTTAAAACCAATTTTTGTTAAATATTCAAATTGTAAACTTGGTTTCATCATTTCAGGGTATAAAACTTCATAAACTACTAAATCTAGATCTTTCAATTCTTCTGGATCGGCATATTTAGAATTCATCAAACCAGCAACCATACTTCTAGGATCGGTTTTAATAGTTTTATATTTTTCATCATATTTATTTCGTGAAATGATTAATTCCCCCCGAAAAGCAAATAACTGTTCACCATAATCTTTCATTAAATTGTTTATTTGCTTTGGATATTTTACATATTTTAGTAATGATGTAATATCTTGACCATAAATACCATCTCCTCTGGTATATAATTTAATTTCATTTTTTGATAAACCATCAAACTTAACAGTCATTAAAAATGACATACCATCTAATTTTTCACTAATGACATATTCACCAGGGTATTTGATTGACCATTTTTCAACTTGTTCCTTACCTGGTTTGATTTTATCCATACTTCCCATCCAATAAGGTAGTTTAACTTTTTCTTTTTCTCCATCAGCAGCATTACGGATTTCTTTCCAAACTTTATTATTTGGTGAACGTTCTTTGAGAATTTCTTCGATTTTATCATATACTGAATCACTTACAATAGGTTCACCAGTTCCATAATAAAAGTGGTTAGCTAACTTAATAAATTTGATACCATTTGCGATTGTTGTCTTCTTAGCAAATCCTTCTGGATTAGATTGAATAGAAGAAAGATCAAATTTTTTTAATTCATCATTAAATTCATCATTCATTTTTGAATAATTCTTATTTTATTTTAATATAACTCTTTTTATTTTAAATAAATTCTAATTTCAATTTTTCAAAAATGTAAAAAAATCATTAAAAAAATCAATCAAAAATAAAAAATATTAAAGTGGGTGTTCTACATTTCTCATAACAGAAATATCATCTCTATTTTCAATAATTTCATAACCAAAGTCTTTATAAAACTTTTCTAAAGGATGCTTACACCATAAATATATTGGTCTAGTTTTAACAGTATTTAGAAACCAGTTGATCATTTTATGAGCAATACCTTTATTTCTATATTCTGGTAATATATATACATACGACATCCATGGTGTTAAATGGGTTAATTCTTCCATATCACTTGGGGTTAACCCAATTGACCCTACTAATTTTTTTTCTTTTTCATTTATATTTTCATTTTCATTTTTAGATAAATATTCAATTGCTACATAATATGTAATATTTGAACTAAGCTTGTATTCAGAAAAATCCTGAATGTGGAATTCTCTTTTCAGTGATTCTGACCATTCTTTCCAATATCTTTGTCTTAATTCGTCAACATATTCTGGATGAGATGTTAAAGGTTCAAATACTATTTTTTCTTCCATTGTATTTGTTTTTTGTTTATTTATCAAATTTTTATTTTAATTTATACAGAGTTTTTTAAACTTAAAACTATACGAGGGTTAAAATAAAAAAATATAATATAAAATAATATATTTTTTAGAAATAATGTTAGAACAAGTATAAAAATATTTAAAAAATAAAAAATATACAAAAAAATATAAATAATAAAATTGAATTTATTTTTCGTTTTTTTTATCTTTTATCCAAATATAAAAATATTTGAAAACTTGAAATCATTTTAATTTAAAAATAAAAATGTCTCACCCTGAATCTGATCTAAATGATAATTATAACGAAAATAATGGCACAATGAATGATTTTTCTCATAATAAAGAATTAGAGAAATTACTTGCGGATTATAATCCTGACTTAAAAAATGAATTTTTACTCCAAGAAGTTGAAAACAGATTTACTCTTTTCCCCATTCAAATCCCTAAAGCATATGAAATGTATAAAAAAGCTGTTGCTACATTTTGGGTTGTTGAAGATGTTCCACTCAGTAATGATCTTCTAGATTGGGATACTAAACTCAATGATAATGAACGCAATTTTATTAAGAATGTTTTAGCTTTTTTCGCAGGTAGTGATGGTATTGTTCTTGAAAACCTTGCTGAACGTTTTATGAAAGATATCCAACACCCTGAAATTAGAGCTTTTTATGGATTTCAAATCGCTATTGAAAACGTCCATAGTGAAATGTATAGTCTTCTTATTGACACTTACATTAAAGACCCAGATGAAAAAGATCGTCTATTCAATGCGATTACTACAATCCCATGTGTTAGTAAAAAAGCGAATTGGGCACAAAAATGGATTCATGATAAAAAATCTACATTCCCTGTTCGCCTAATTGCTTTCGCCATAGTGGAAGGAGTATTTTTCTCAGGTTCTTTCTGTGCTATTTACTGGTTGAAAAAACGGAACTTAATGCCTGGTCTTACTTTAAGTAATGAATGGATTAGTAGTGATGAAGGTATGCATACAGATTTTGCGATTACTTTATCTCACATGATTAGTGATGATAATGCTGTTCCTGAAGAAATTGTTCATTCGATGTTTAAAGAAGCGGTTGATATTGAATTAGAATTTATTACTGAATCTATTCCTTGTGCTATGATTGGTATGAATTCTAAATTAATGGGTCAGTACATTAAATATGTTGCTGATTATCTTGTTATTCAATTAGGTTATGATCCAATTTATAATGTAACTAATCCATTTGAATTCATGGAGCTAATTTCTCTTCAAGGCAAAACCAATTTCTTTGAATCTAAGAATTCATCATATAATAAAGCTAATGCGATGCGCTCACAAACACAGCCACAACAAAAAGATGAAGATCCTGTACCATCCAAAAACACAGGAGGATTCTCTTTTAATGCTGACTTCTAAACACTTTTTAGAAAAAAGTGTGGTCAAAAAAATGCTTTTTTAGAAAAAAAGTAATATCAAAAAATAAAAAATAAAAAAAATTTTTCTTTTAAATAAATAAATAAACAAATAAATAAATATAAAATGGATAATAATGCTAGAATTGGTATGTTTACACCATCTAAAAAAGTAAACTCTCCTACTCCTATTGTCTTCGCAATTATAATGAATGCTTTTTTTATTATTGTAGCGATTGTCGTTATTTTAATGAACATTAAAAAAGTCATGAAGTTTGATTTATTTCAGATTTTAATAATTATCTATCTTTCTGCCGCAATGGTTGGTTTTCATGGATTATTACATACAGCAATGGGATTTGTATATGGTGAAAATCTTATTAAAATTCCTTATTTAATGACTGTTCCTCTTTAGAAGTATATTTTTTTTTTGATATTACTTTTTTCCTAAAAAGTATTTTTAGACTTTTATCATTTTTACTTCTATAATATTCTGTAATTTATTACGAAATAAATAAGTTGAATAAGCAGTACACGATAACATTGATATATACAATACTCTTAAAAATAATTTATCTGTTGTAAAAAAATAAAATAAAAACCCCGATATTGCGGGGTTCATTATTACCCATGATGTTAATGTTGGATTTTTTGACATAATATTAAAAACTTTCCACATAACTATTACCTTTTTTATTTTTCTATTGATATTTTATAATTTTTCTAATTATAATATAATTAATTGTAAAATAATTTTTTGATGATAGAGTACAAAAGTAAAAATAACAATAAAAATAACAATAAAAATAAAACTAAAAATAAAACTAAAAATTTAAAAAATAAGTCTAATAAGAAAACTTTAAAAAAAAATAATATAAAACAGAAAGGTGGTGCTCTAGATAGATTTGGGTTAATTGGTCAAGGAACATTTGGTTGTTCTTATAATCCACCACTTAAATGTTTATCTACATCTGGTGTATGTCAAGAAGGTAATTCAGACCCTAGATGTTTAGGAATTTCAAAATTACAATCACTATATTTTTCTAGGACAGAATTTAATAAAGTATCAATTTTAGATTTATTAAAATTTGATGAACAACATAGATATCATTTACCTACTCCATTTATGTGTCCTACCAATGTAGATCAGGATATATTATTTGATACAAGAAATGGAGGTCAATGTAAATTAAAAATGAGTATGTTAAATGAACCTCATCTTTTATTCTATTCATATGCTGGTTTAGATTTTTTTAAAATGTTATATCGGATAGAAAGAGAGAAAACTATCCACACTATTAATCCAAATTCTGTTCTTGGTGCTAAAGGATTGAAAAATATACTCGAAGGGGTTAAAGCTTTACAAAGAAAAGACTTAGTTCATCTTGATATTAAAGATGATAATATTGTAACTGGTTTATTACAAGATTCTATACCTATTGAGAATACTGACCAAATATCTTATTATTTAATAGAAAATATAGTTTTATCATTAACAGATTATAAATTAATTGACTTTGCGATGATGTCATTAATATCTCATGAATCTAAAAGATCATTTTTATTACCACCTCCTGTTAGTAAACCTTATTCAAGACATACAGTAAAAGAAACAAAAACAGAAAAAGATGACAGACTAGATAAAAATAAAAAAATAGAAGAAATATATTCTTTTCTAGATATATTATCCTCTTCAAAAGATAAACAACATGCACCTAGAGTAAAGTTAAGTAATTTGAATGCTATACATTCATACTATCCAATTTATTCAATATTTGTTGGTAAAACATATGAACAAATCAATCAAATGAATGAAGAAACTATAAATAATAGAGTTCGTGATTTTATGGGTTCTGAAAAGATTAAAATTATTATATTTTTTTTTAGAAAAACTTTTAGTGATTTTGGACCATTAAGTGATAAATTAAGGCTTGATTTTTCAATGGAAGAAGAACTTAAAATAGCTTTACGTTCAATATTAGAACTTTTAAAAAATGAAACATTATTTTATTCAACTCAAATTAAATTAATTAAAATGCTTGATTTATATGCTTGGGGAGTAGTTTTGTTATCTTATTATATTAAATTGTTAGAATATATCAAATCACCTTCAGATAATTATTTAAAAAGAAATTATCCTGAACTTCCAGGAGAAATTTTAAGTTTCTTATATGAATCTAATATTTTAGACCCTCTTGAATTTTTAAATCATGAAATGCAAAATTTTAATATTCATCTTGACAATTATATTGATAATATATTAGAGTTATTTACACGTAAATTTAGAAGATTTATTGAATATCGATCATCTTTAAATAATTTAGATTCAGTACAAGATTTAAATTTAGAAGAAATTTTAAGTGGTCTTAATGCTTTTGAAACATTAGAACAAGTAGCGGAACAATAATTAAGAATTACATAGATTATAATTAGTTAAGGTTTATTCTTATGATGTTATAGTACTATAATTATTTTCTATTATAAAGTATAAATAAATTATAAATATGATTAATAAAAATTCTATCAAAAAAGGTGGAAAGGTTTCAGAAAGACAATCAAATTTAAAAGTTACTTCACCAGGACTTTCTTTTAAAAAATCACATTCTTTAATGAAGAAAAAAAAAGAGGAAGAACAAGAAACTAAAGAAATAAAAAGTTTAATAAAATTTTTAGAAAAAGGATCCGATACTCCAATACAAACTAAATTTAAAGATGGAAGTGGACTTCCAGAACCATCTTCTTTTTTATTAGAACAAATTGAAAAAAATAATAAAAAAAATATTGAAACGCCTATTAAATTAACTCCTTCTCAAGAATTAAGATTAAAAATTTTATCTAAAATAGATGAAATAAAAAGAAATAAAAAGAAAAATTAACTTTTTAATCTTAAAATAATAATATAAAAATTGATTTTTTTTTGATAATATCTTAAATATTGAGATATCTTATAAGATTATCTCCATTAATTCATATTATATTATCAATATGGATTCTCTTACGATTTTTTGGTTATCTAACCGTCAATATTGGTTTAATAGCACACCTGAAACTGATGAAAAGGTTCTCGCTCATACTCAACAATATTTAGATGATCCTCAACTAGCTCAACAATTAACTGACTTAGGGAAAATTATTTTATATGATCAAATTTATCGCCATTATGTTCGTCATTATAACCTTGATAAATTAATTATTAAAGTAAAAAATATTGAAGCTATTCAAATTTCCAATATTCTTCTGACATCTGGAACTATATTATCATTTTCACCAATTGAACGTTGTTTTGCTTTAATGCCTCTACGTCATTCAGAGGATGAAAAAGATCGGATCAAAGCAATTGAAATTGTTGAAACATATATGGAACAATACAAAAGCACAGATTATGAACGCTTTTATCAAGCAGCATTAGAAAGAGTTCGTAATCCTAAAATATTATTAGATTTAGCTATTGGTGATGAACCAATTGAAATGATGGATTTTCCTCAAGAATTAGTATGTGAAAGTTCAGTTTTTCAAATCAACTCTTTTGTTAATAAATTTTATACAAATCCTCAAAATGAAGAAATATTTACTATTCCAGAAGAATTTATGAATGGGTTTAATATTATTCCTATTGAAGAACCAATTACAATTTCTATCTCCGGAGGTTCAGATTCTATGTTATGTCTTTTTGTCGCATATAAACTAGGATATAATGTTATAGCAATGATGATTGATTATTGTAATCGTGATGAACATGATAAAGAAATAAAATTTGTTAAATGGTTTTGTGATCAACTAGGTGTTCCATTCTATGTTCGAAAAATTAGTGAACTAAAACGTGAAAGAAATGGTACTCGGGAATTTTATGAATTAGTTACTCGAAATATTCGATTTAATTCATACAAATATCTTAAGCGCCCTGTTATTCTAGGGCATAATTTAGATGATTGTTTCGAGAATTGTATTACAAATATCATGACACAACGTTCAAAAGATAATCTATATGGTATGTCACCTGAATCTGTTCAATATGGTGTCAAAATATATCGTCCTGTATTGTCCATTCCAAAAAAGGTTATAGTTGAAATGTGTAATCAATATAATATTCCATTTCTTTTGGATTCTACACCTAAATGGTCTCGTCGTGGAAAGATTCGAGATATTGTAGTTCCAGCATTGAACCAGTTTGATACTCATTTGATTCCCAGAATCATGGAATTCTGTCAAAATAGTTCCGAATCTTTAAAAGATTATCAGAAACTTCTAGATACATTTCCAATTAATGAATCAATCAATAAAAAGGGTCAAAAAGAATTTATATTTCCTCTTTCAAAACCATTTGATACAAACCCACGTTTTTGGCAAGGTATGATTAATCGTATTACTGATCTAGCTAAAATTCCGAGGGTTAAAATTAGTACTATTCATAGTATGATTAATAATGTATCAGATGATATACAGAAATGGAATCATCAAATTATCAAAGTGTCCTTAAATATTCATTTGATTGCTTTTATTAATCTAGAAAAAGATGAGATTGTTTTTCAGCAACAATAATTCGTTTATAGATATGTTCTAATATTTAACTTCCAGATTATGTCCTATATAATTTTTTTATATTTTTATCATAAGTATTATAAATATATCAATTGATTATTTAAATAATTGAATCAAAAAAATCAAATGATAAATATATCTTCATCACAATCGTGGTTTAACACACCAAATAATATTTCATTAAAAGATTATACAGATAAGCTATTTAAAAATAATCCTATTCTAGGATATAGAACATTGAAAGGAATAATTACACCTCATGCAGGAATAATATATTCAGGTAATGTTAGTGCTAGAATGTATAATCATCTTTTAGAAAATATTAATAAATCTAAATTCAAAAAAATAAATCTAGTTATTTTATGTACAAATCACTATTTAGATTCAAGGGATTTAGTAACTACAACAGCTTCTTCTGTTAAATTTGATATTGATACTGATAATGATACTGATACTGATATTGATACTGATACTAGAATCGGTATAAATACTAAACTTACAGGAGAATTATATAATATAGGTTCTAATATTATTCAGGATAATGAAGCTTTTGTTCAAGAACATAGTTTTTTTAATCAATTACCATTTTTAACATATTTACAAAATCATTTAGGATCAAAAAAAGAAATTAAAATTGTTCCCATCATTGTAACGACGTATAATATTTCTAGCTTAATGGAAAAGAAATTATTAGAAATAATAAATAAACCATCTTCTTTTTTTATTATTAGTACAGATTTTAATCATGTTGGACCTAGATTTGGTACAAGATTACCAACTACAATTGAATTAAGAAAAATGGATATGTTGGCAATTGATTTTATTATTAACAAAAAATATATGTATCTAGAAAAAGGTTTATCAGTTTGTGGTGACAAGATTTTAATTCTTTTAGATAGACTTAAAAATATTAAGAGAGGTAATCTAGAAGTTGTTATTAGAAAAACTAGTGCTGATTCAAAATCATCTAATACACCATTGGATAGTGTTGTTTCATATCTAGGTATATTATTTATAGAAAATAAATGAATTAAACAAAAATATTATAATATAAAAAATAAAATAATATGTTGTAAATAAAACAAATATATAAAACAATATCTAAAAACATATCTAAAAACATATCTAAAATGGGATCACAAATTTCAAAAATAAATTATGATAAAATTCTAAAAGTTGTAGATCATAATAATAATTCAAAAACTAAAATTAAAAAACCATATGGTCATACAATTTATTATTATGGTGGTAAACAAATTGTAATAAATTTAACAAAAAAAGAAGAAAATGATTTTCAAATTAAATATAAATATACAAAATTATATCAAAATCTAAAGAAAATACAGTATTATGATATTCAATGTATTCCATATTATAACATTATAAAAAAGGATAATGAAATTAAACATTCATTAAAAATTGTATATAATAGTAATGATAATATGGAAAGTATTGCGATTAATCAAGAACAATATGATTTTTTTGTAGAAATGTATAACAAATTAAATCCTAATCCTCTACCTATACCAACAATAGTCAAACATTTTATTTAAAAAGACTTAACTAAGAATATATTGAGGGTGAGTAATATGTGTTACTTTTATATTATTCAATTCATCCATATCTTCCTTATTAATCTCAAAATTATTCAAAGAAATATCTTCAACAATATGATCCTTATTACTAGAACGAGGAATTACATTATATCCATTTTGTAAACCCCATTTTAACATAATTTGTGCAGGTGTTTTTCCATATTTAGAAGCAATTGAATTAATAGTTACATCATCAAACTTTTCACCTTTAGCTAAAGATGAATGAGCTGATACTTTAATCCCATGTTCATTCATATACTTAACTACATTAGGGCGTTTCAAAAATGGTGATAATTCAATTTGATTAGTATAAATTGGAATTGTCGAATATTCACGGATTATTTCCATATGATGAATATCAAAATTACTAACCCCTATATTTTTAAAAATACCTTGTTTATAAAATTCCTCTAAAACAAACCAACAATCTTTAATATATTTTTCATCAGGTTTATGAATCAAAAACAAATCTATATAATCTGTTCCCAAATCACTAAGAGTTTTACGTACTGATTCCATCATGACAGGTATCCCCCTTGAGTATGTTTTCGGATTAAGTTTAGAAGTAATAAATAATTCAGAACGGTTTATTTGATTTTTTCCTATATATTCACCAATGATTGGCTCACATTGATATAAAGATGCTGTATCAATACCACGATAATTATTTTCCAAAGCATGATTAAGAGAGTTAAAAGTATTACTACCAAGACGGTAAGTCCCAAAGTTAATTTGAGGATAATCCATTTTTTATTTTATGGATTGAATAGCTTTTGTTAATTAAATAAATCAAAAGCAATATTTATATTTGTTATTATTTTTTTCAATTTTTAATTATTATTTTTTATATAAAAATACTAATATATATTTATTTAGTCTTACATAACTAACAAATAAAATGCTTAAAATATATAATGAATATAAAAAACATGGTATTGAAAAATATTATAAAACGTATTCTAGATCCTATTTTAATCCACATCAAGATAAAATAAAAAAAATATACAATCTTCATCTCAATGATATGGTATCTAGAAATGATACTATTCTAGATATTGCTTGTGGAGATGGACTTCTAATGAAAATAATAAATGAACAAAATAAAAATAATACAATCGAAGGAACTGATCCTTTTTTTACAAACGAATACTGTACATATAATTTTTCTTTTGAAGATATTGCTTTAGGCAAACTAGAAAAAGAATATGATCTAATAACCTGTTGTTATGCATTCCATTTGATAAATGATAAATGGAAGTACAATTTTCTTTCACAATTAGCTAGAATGACTAAAAAATTCATTATTATCACTCCTAGTAAGAAAATTACTATAAATCATTTTTTATGGAAAATAACAAAAGAGATTAGAGAAGATAAAGTTACAATAATTATACTAGAAAGTTAATTTATTGATTATTTTATATAAAATACAAAAAAAATTTAAAGTATAATTATATAGGTCTATCTCTCTATCTACGGGAGGATTTTTTTCCCTTTACTTTATTTTTTCTTACTTTTTTAGTTTTCTTTTTTCTACCACCACTTTGTGAAGATGAAGCTAAAATTGTACGTATGTATAAATTAGCTCTATCTAAATCCATTTGAAGATTTTTTTGAGATTCTGTATTTAAAGACCCATCACTTAAAACTTCTAAATAATTTCTATAATATCCGCATTTAAAAATCATTTCACAATTTAACGCATTTTCATCATCCAAAGGTAATTCCGCTTTTATTCTTGTTTTTAAATCAGGATCTGAAAGATCAAGCCCCATTTTTGTAGCAACTTTTTGTACTATATTGTCACTTAACATAGAATAATCATTTGATAAAACCCAAAATAAATGGGCTAAAAATTGTTTTTCTTGATTTTCTTTTGGAAAGCTACGTTTCTCTTTAAAATATTTAAGAAAATATTCATATGGACCTTTATTACCCCAAACTGAAAAACATATATTGTAGAAAGTTTGTGAATCACTATCAAATGTTTGATTACTTTTTATATAAGCAACCGCATCTTTTCGTTGAGTTTCATTTTGAATTGGTAATTTAACTCTGACATAATCAGTAGCGTCAGTGTTACTTTTTTCAACCTTAACGTTATAATTATCAATAGTAAGTTTTACATATCTAGCTGCTGATTCATTATTAAACCAATTATCAGTAATGTAAATACTAAACGCAACTTCAATTGGGACACCCGCAATTGTTTTAATAATTTCTTCTCCGAATTTATAATTTGACATTTTATTTATATTTTAAAAAAGAAAAAAATAAGTTTTTAAATATTTAATTATCATATTATATAAAATAATTAAAAGATTATATCAACCTAGAAACAAATCATTATATTTTCTAGGTATTATATAAAAATAAAATGACTAAAAAAAATATATCTAAAACAAAACTTAAAAATAAATCTAAAGTACAAAAATATCACCATTCTAGGTTATCAAATAAACAAAAATATATAAAAAAAAGAAAAACATCTAAATCTAGAAATAGTATTATTAAATTTATTGGTGGTGGTGAGGTTCTTAATCCAGAATCTTTTTTAAAAAATCTGAATCAAAAATATCAATCAGAAATACTTTCAAATATAAATTTATCTGATATGTCTTTAGAAGATATAAAAAATAAATATAGAGGACTACAGAAATATCATTTATATGATTTTATCTTTGATTTATCTCAAAATAATCCACCAAAATTAATAAAAGTATGGGATCATAATACAAATGATCCGGAATCAATTACCGCAGGTTTACCTGGAATACATATTTATACAATTATTGATAATGATATAGATAACAAATTTAAAATTATAGGAAAATTCACTAGAAAATAATTTAATTATTCATCATCTTCTGAATATTCTAAATCTTCATCATCTAATTCTTCATCATCTTCGATATCATTAATATCATTAATATCATTAATACATTCTTCTTCAATTTCATTATTTAATTGGGATTGAGATTGTAAATGAGATTGTAAATGAGATTGTATTTGGATAGAATTTTCAGATTCATTATTATTTTGTAAACTATTATTTATTATATTATTTGATTCTGAATCAGTATCAATCTTATAAAAATCCGGATTTGAAATCTGTGATAAAACAGAATATCCAGATGCTTTAAGAACCCCATTAATTATTCTTTTTCTTTGAGCAGCATTAAAATTAAGAAATTTATTATGATGATTATATACCTGATTATTAGTGATCATAACTATTTTCTTAATATTTTCAACCATTGTCGTTTTATCCCATTTACCATTTGTAGATTTTTCAAAATGTTCCCTTAATGATTTATCACTTAATACAAATGGTAAAATAACATCTTCTATGGGTATTTCCTTACCTTTTAGTTCTTTATATTGCTTTATAGCACTTTGTTTCAAATAATAAACTAAAGTTGATATGCAGCCATTTATCCCATCATTTTGATAATTTTCTAATAAAGTCAAAGCCTGAGAATTAGTTAAGCCATATTTATTTTTATAATTTTCAATAAATGTATTAATGTCAATTACATTACCAAAATTAAGATTAAGATATTGTATTTTTGATATTTTGACATTATTATTTATTATAGTATTATTATTTACCATGTTATTATTTACCATGTTATTATTAATGATTTGATTACCATTTTTATATAATTGAAGATGTTTATTTTCCATTTCAGTAATTTCCATTTTTTTCTCTAATTCTTTCTTATCAATTTCATTTTTAAGTTTTTCTATTTCTAATTGATATTGGTATTCTTTTTTCAATTGTTCTATTGTTTTTTCATTTTCTTTAATAGTCAAATCATTAATTGAATTATGTTTTACTTTATTATTTTCATATATTTTTTGTTTTAATGTTATACATTTTTTACGATGTCTATAAAAACTGCTATGATGTTTATATTCTTTATTACATACATCACAAAACAAAGGTCCATCATGATCTATATCAATATAATCAAAAGATTCATCTTCTATATATGATGGTGATGTATATTGATATTGATCATTGTGCGTGATTATTTCATTTTCTAAAGTCTGATTTTTTTTTATAATATTATGGTATTTACCTACCATGTAAAGATGTTTTTTTGTTTTACAATGTAATTTGAAATTAGCATGAACTGGGGTTAAATAATTACATAATTTACATGAATGCATTTTTATAATTCAAAATATATAAAAGTTTATTATATCAGATTTTTTATTTTTGATTTTTTATTGTTTATATAGATAGATTTTTTTTTCAAAATTTTTACGAAAAAAAACTAAGTGTGATTTTACGACAAATATTATAATCAAAAAAATACATTCTGGGATTTCTCCTGACGATATCGTTGTAATTTTTTGAAAGCTGATGTAGCCGATGACCGGCTACATATGTAGCATCCCCAAAAATGGCAGGACGCTATGTAGAGCTTCATCGCAAAATCACACTTAGTTTTTACTTCGATATGTGTTTTTCAATTTCAGGAGGGGACTATCCTCTACCTCCTAAAATCACACTTAGTGTCAAAATGGTCTATGTAGCCGCTCTGATGCTACATGTAGAGCTTCGTCCTAAAATCACACTTAGTTTTGAAATTTTAATCGCTTTTGATTTCAGGAGGGGACTATTCTCTACCTCCTAAAATCACACTTAGTGTGTTTGTAGCCGATGTAGCCGGTCATAAATTGATTTATGGAGGGGTCTTAAAATTTCAGGAGCTCTAAGCTTAGTTTTTAAAAATAAAAATTTAAGGGGTTTAGGAGGGTATTATTCGCTACATCCTAAAATCACACTTAGTTTTTAAATGTTACAAAAAGTCAAAAAAATAATGAAAAAAAATCAAAAAAATGAAACAAAAAATAAAAATTTACACCTAAAAAAAAATTTTGATGCAGAAAATGGCCATAAGGCGGAAAAAAATGTGAAAAGTGTTGATTGTTTTCTGCATTTAATTTGCATTTTGCAATTTGCTCTCATAAAAGTTGAGGAGAAATATTTAAAATCCAAAAAACTTTTTTGCAAAATTTTACACCACCTCTGCATTTTTTTTTTATTTTTATTTTTTTATAAATTTTTATTTTTTAAAATATTTAAAATATTAATATTCTAAAATAATACTTTTTTTCCGAAGCAAAAGGGGTGCTCTGCATTTTTATTTTTTAAGAATTTTTAAGGACCAAAAATTGTCATTTTAATAAACGTAAAAATCGGTAAATAAAATGTAAAAAAAGGTCTCAAAAATCAAAATCCGGACTTTTTATTCGACGAATTTTACTTTTGGACTTTTTTTATTCGACGATTTTTACTTTTTGACTTTTTTTATTTGACGATTTTTACTTTTGGACTTTTTTTATTCGACGATTTTTACTTTTGAATTTTTTGGTCATTTTTCATTTTTATTTTTTAGTATTTTTTACAAAATGAAAATGAAAATAAAATGAAAATGAAAATGAAAATAAAATAATAAGTTATGGAACAGGTTTTGGAATATGTTCAGAATCTAAACTATATCTAGGTAAAACACTAGGACATATAATATAATTAGCTCTTACAGATAAACAAATACAAATAATATTATCCAATGAAAAAATATATAGGGATTAAATAGTATTTGTTGTATTATAAAGAAATATCAAGTTTTATGTTACTAGTAGCATCCCAAAGATTTTTGATATATATATATATCAATTATTTGGTATTAAAAGCATGGATTTAATAATATTCCAATTTATTTAGGATCCACAATCATTCTTTTTGCGAACACTTTTTTTCTAACAAGTGTTTTAGTATAAATATATTATCAAAAAAAAATTGATTCAAATAACACTTATAAATATATATTGCGTTAATGATATTAAATTAACGTTTTTAAACACATAATCATGATGTTTTTCCACACACTTCCGGTGGAACTTCTCGACAACATTTTGCTCAATCTTTCTCCAGGGGATATCCAGTTTTTCATGGAGGCGATGGATATAGATATCAGATTTATAAATAGGTTGTCCTTTTATCGTCCATATTGTCAGATAAAACTGGACTATTTCTTCAGAAATTCTTCAATCATACCTAATACGTTCGATATTTTGGTTGGAAGATATTCTTCTAAGAAAAATTTCTATTGTAAACTATTCATGATTATTGTTGAGGCTCATCGTGCTCCGGAAGATGTATTCGAATCCTTAGATGGATTCTATTCCTCAATTGAAATAGAGAATGGTTGGATTGATGGTTCTAATCATTCTTATCGAATTATGAATATTATTGTTGAGCAAATGTTCAAGACTTTTGTCTACAGGGAAAATCGTCGTAATATTTCTGCTGTTCAATGGTCTCATGACTGGGAAAATTCGATTTGGCCAAAGAGTGAAATCTTTCCTTTGACCTTTTCACTACTGGTTCATTATCCACGGATATTCCAAAACCAAGGTAAAGAAGGGGCTGACATGATTTCTAAATGTTTCTTCAATGGTATTACATTTTCGATGATACAGAACCGTATACTTGCTTTGGCTGCTTCTGGAGAAGAACAAACATTCGATACTGTTTTCAGTGATGAATTGTTTAGTGATTAAGGTGCTATATAATTCCAAGTCCCCACATACAAGATTATTTTGAAAGTCAGGTAGGCAATTAAAACATATGGTAATATTTTTATGATTATATTTTTTTTATCACATAAACATAAACATAAAGACGAAGATTAAAATGGAAAAGGAAAATTAATTAACATGATCATTTAGACTAGCTTTCTTTGCTCTAGGTATATAAGCAACTGGTTTAAGTACAATAAAAGAACATGTTAGATCTTTATCAACCCTCATTATAGCGGCAGAATTACCATACTCTCCACAGTAATTAGGTGCGGAGAATACAGTAACTAATTTATGACCAAATGAAAATTCATATCCTTCAACAACTTGATGTGCTCTGCAAATTAAATCAATGTTATTTATTCCCATAAATTTATTAACAACATCATTATTAAAAGTACACGAAACTCCACGATCATTATCGGCAAACATCTCTTTATGATTACCAGGATCAGACCACATTAAGTCACATAATAAACCAGAATCTGGAATTTTTGTTCCTTTTTTAATTTGATTAATTACTCTAATATCTCCTAATTTAGGTGATAACCCACCATGAACACAGAATATTTTATTTTCTATTACAGCAGCTACAGGTAAATAACTAAATACTTGATTAAAAGCTTTCCATATTAATAAATTAGCTTTCTTTTGACATTCTTCATAAAAACCATACATTTTATTAATAGTATGACATTCATGATTTCCCCTCAATAAATATATATACTTTGGGTACTTAATTTTTAATAAAAATAATAATGTTATAACTTCAATACTACAACTACCTCGATCAACATAATCACCCATAAATAAAATTGTATTATCTTTACTAGGGTATCCAATATTTTTAAATATTTGAACTAAATCATCAAACTGCCCATGTATGTCACCACATATAAAAACAGGTGCTGGTATTTCTAATAATTGTGGTTCATTCACGAATAAAGGCATTACTCGATTACATATTTCAAGTAAAAGTTGATTATTTAAAATGTTTGGTTCTTTAGCAACTAATCTTTTAATTATATCAACATAGTTAATATTCATCATTTTTTTTGATTCAATATCAATATCATCTTGGGTTTTAGAAGATGATAATAAAAAAGGTACTGCTTTGTCTGCCTCTTTTTTATTTAATAATTCTCTTAAATTAGGACTTGATTTAACTCTTGTTAATCCACGTTCATTATTATTATTATTATTGATATTGTTATTGTTATTGTTATTGTTATTGTTATTGTTATTGTTATTCATGATTATTGATGCTTTTAATTATACTTTGAAATAAATATCAAAATTTTTTCTCTCTGAAAAATAAATTAAGATTGTAAAATATTTTGGATATAAATATAAATAAAATGAAATTATTAGAAAAAATTAAATCAAAATCAAATATACAAGGTGTTATAATGCTAGGAATTTTTATTGTATTATCATATTTATTATTATTTTATTTAAATACAGAAAGCTTTAGAAGCTTTAGAAATATAATCAAAAACAAAAATGTAGAAAGGTTTACAAATTATGGAAACGGAAATAAAGGACCTTTAAATTGCTATTTATTTTATGCTTACAATTGTCCTCATTCTCAAAAATTTCTTCAAACTCATTGGAAAAATTTAAGTAATAAATATTCTAATAAAATTGTATTTAATAAAATAGATTGTCATCATCCAAATACTAAAGGAATATGTAAAATTTTTAATGTCAAGGAAACCCCAACTATACTTATAACAACTAATTCATATAATCCAGGAGAAAATAATAATAATCGTGATGATATCGTAGAATTTACTGAAGAAAGAACCTCATCTAATTTTGAAAACTTTTTAGTACAACAAATTTCTAAATATGAAAGAGAATCATTTCAAGATTCTACACAAATTAATACAAACACAGACCCAAATATAAATGCCCCTACAACTAGATCAGTTGTAGATGATGTTGAATTTTCTCAAACAGAAGATCCAAAAGCTATGAAAGCACAATATTGTATTAAATATAAAGACCCTATTAAATCTGATTTAAATAGATGTCAAAACATTGATGAAAAATTAATACCGAATGTTAAAGCATGGCAAGGTGCGTATACTTTAATGAATGAATTTATTAAAACAAATGCTAAAACTTTAGAAGAGAAAAATGAATTAGCTTATAAAGTAAGAAATAATATTGCGGATTGGCATTTATGTGATCCAGATATTTTAAATACTTTAGAAAAAAATATTGGAGTAATGGAAAATAATCAAGATGATATGGATACAATTAAATCTATTAAATTCGCATGTGGATTTTCAAATTAAAATAGATATATTGTATATTTTTAATTTTTTATATAAAAAGATAAAATCTTATTGAAGAATAAAGATTATAAAAAATATAATTTAATGATTAATTTATTTGAAGGTTTTAATGGTATACAAAAGAAGAATGCGAGAGTTATTCTAGCTATACTTTTATTAATAATTTTACTTTTACATATCAAATCCTAAATCTTGTAAATTATTTGTAATGAAAGAAGTTACTTCAACCATTTTTTCATGATAATTTTTAAGTTGTTTAGCAACTTGGAAATAGTATGGATAACCCATTTTTATATTTTTGAATTCTTCATGAAGAAAGTCAATATCTATATTATCTTTTTCATCACTATTATTTAATATTTTATTTAATGTATTATTATCAAATTGAGGATAGTTTAATAAATTACTTACTATATTTATAAACATATTTTCAATATTATCTTCATTAGATAAATCTAAATCTTTATATGATCCTGTATTCCACTCACGAATAATATGATTATAAAATCTCATATTTTTATCAAAAAATGATCCCCATTTATCTTTTTCTTTATCTACAATAGTGGTATTAAAAGTATCATATACTGATTCATTATTGAATATTCTTCTTTTATTTATTTGTTTAGTTCTATATAAAGTTTGAATATTTTTATTATATGTCAAATATGTATATTTAATATTAACTAATTGATGTTTAAGAATTGTCAAATAATTTATCAAAAATTGTACTACATTATTTAAAATATTTTTTTTATTAGGATTTTCTTCAAATATTCCAGACTTAGTATTAAAAATAGTATTAAATAATTGATTATCATCCTTTATTGGTATACTTTCTATATTTACTGAATGAAGTGTTTGAAATGGAAAAATCATATCTAAATCATTTTTTTGAAAAGGACATACTATTGGCTTTTTAAAATCAATATTTTCATAATTAATAATTGTATTAGAATCATCATGTAATCCTAAAATATTTTTAATAGTTTTATCATCATTATTAAATATTTTTTTTAAATGTTCATTATTTGGTATAATATCTTTGAGTAATTTTATTAAATTAATTATTCTAAAGGAAAAATATTTATATGAACTATTATTTATATTATTAATATATTCAAAAGACCCTATTAAATTATTTACGTTATCCAAATTATTAAATAAGTCATTATAATAATCATCTGTTTTATCAAGAAGTTTATCAAAAATATTTATTTCTTGAAATACTATTCGATTAATATTATCTGTTTGATTTAAATTTTGTATATGTTCTTCAAGTAATACTAATAATATTTTCGATTGTTTTACAATGTCTGCTTTATCAATATTATTAATAATATTTTGTAAATTTTTTTCTATTTCTGTTTTAATAATTACTAAATAACGACTAATATATTGATTAACAAATAATATGTCTTTGTCAGATACAATATCTTTATTTTCTTCAAATGGTGAAATTAATTGATTTAATATAGCAATAATATATTTTAAACTTAAATTTTCAGTCATTTGTGATTTATCTCTTGGTAGTAAGAAAAATTCTAATATTTTAAAATCATATAGAATAATATTACCATTTTCTTTACTTTTATCAATTTTATATTTCATAATTTTAATTAATAAATCACATGCTCTTAGAGTATCAGCATCAGATTCGTTTACTTTAAATTCTTCAACAATTGTAACTATTTCTCCAGAAATTTCATTAATAAAATCTTTTAAATTATTAATAAAATCATTACCATTATTTATTTTTTCACTCCCTAGAAGCATTTTATAAACTGATGTTACACCGGTTGGTTTATCAACACCAGATGTTAATTTAATAAAATTACGATGATGTTTATAATGTTCATCTTTTACATATTTATCATATATAGTAGTAATTTTAAGACCAGGTGTATGTAATATTTTAGGGATCGAAGTAATATTTAATACTTTTTGTTTATTTCCACCATTTTCTATATCCATAATTGTTCCAATGTTATTAAATTTAAATGAATCAGTTTTTTTACCTGCAAGTTTAATATATAATTTTTTTATATCATCCCTATAATCATCAAATTTATCTGTATATGAGTATATTTTTTCATCCGGATTTATTATTCCCCCACCAAGTAAATCTTTTTTATGTTTTAATTTTTTAGATTTAATATTATTAAGATCCATTTTTAATTTTTTATTATATCTTACGGATGATGATTTAAGTATATTTTTCTTTTTTGTTTTATTAATATTAATATTAAGATTTCTATTGATAGAACCACCAAATTGTTCTGTGATTTTTTCTCTTTTTTCTTTATTCCAATCCACATTATATTGAATTGAATCATTTCTCAATCTCCCCATACTAATATATTTTTTATTTAAAGTTGGATATGAAGAAATACTATTATATTCTAATGTATTGTGAAAATTTTCAATTATTGGTATATGTTTTGTTAATATAAATGTATCAATTAATTGATCGAATGTTCTTTCTTTTTTTAATTCAAAATTGGATAATCCAATTTTAAATAAATTAACTAAATCATCTGAACTGTAAGCAAGTCCTACTTTCTTATCATTTGATAATAAATAAGATTCTAAATAGTTTACAATATCTTCTTTTATTTGACTAGCCGTATTTTTAAGTATTTTTTCTTTGTAGACTGTATCAATTATAGAATGCATCAATCTTCTGAATTTAAAGCTTGGTCCAGTAAGATCCGATTTATTGCTTAACATTGTTAGTAATTTATCTATTATTTTTTCAATTTGACACGAATATAAATAATGATTTAATAATTGGCTTTGTATATCAATCCATTGAGGATCTGCTTGATAATTAATGAAAAAATTATAGGCATCTTCACTAAAAGAAAAAGGGTTTGATTGGTTTAATCTATTATATAACCCAATATTAATATTTTCTTGATCTTTTAAATCTGATAATTTTTCATATGGATTTAATTTAATGTCATCAGATAAATTCTTTATAACATTAATATATTTACTATTTGTTAAATTTTTAATATTATTTTTAATAATAAATTGCCTACATGGATTAAGATATTTATAAAATAAATTTAATTTATTTTTATCATTATTGAATATTTTTAGATCTAATTCTAATGAAGATCTATCATTTGGATTATAAAATACATTAAGGAAATGATTAAAGCTCAATATATTCTTAGCATTATTTTTTCCTTGAATAACTTTTTTTGATAAATCATAAGAAATAGCTGGTAATGGTTTATAAGAATTATTATCATTAGATGAAAGTTTTTCAGAGGCTTCATACGCTTCTCCAGATAAGTTTTCATCTCCAGATAAGTTTTCATCTCCACTAAGTTTTATTAAATTTGTACCTTCTTGTGATTTATCTTCTAAAATATCCCCATTAAAAATATTATTTTTAATAAGACTATCAATTATTACTTTAATTTTGTTGGCAGTTTCATCAAAATCATATGGAAAAACATTTTCAGCATTTTTTTGAAAATTTAAAATTATATCAATGTTTGATAATAAATTTCCATTACGATTAATAACTAATGATAAATCATCAATAGGTTTTGCAACATCGTATACAGTAAATAAATATTCTATAATTTTTTTAGTTATATATATTTTTAGTTTAAATGCAGTATCTGAAATATCAATTTGTTTATTTTTATCAACCATAAATGGATATGAAAACATTTTTTGACTATATTCATATACAAAATCCAGTTTATCTGATAATTTAAAATTATTCAAATCATCATCGCTTTTTAGTTCTATTTTATTTTCCATATGTGTAATGAATGTTCTATATAATATATCAAGCATTCCACAAGCTGTAAAAGCATTAACTAAAATCTTGTTAATTTCATCACGATAGTATAAATAATAAACATCTTGTCCTTTATTTTCCTTTACTTCTTTTATAATGCTTTGTTTATCTAATTCTTGGACAAAATTATTAGTCATAACTAATTTACTAAAAACTTGATAATTTTCGTTAAAATGATTTTTCCAGATATCAAACCATCCCATTTTATTTTTTTCATTATTTTGAACAGTAGATTCTCTTACTAGTTTAATTTTATTAACATTTGGTATTTTAGATGTATCAACTTTTGATGGTGCTACAAATACAATTGGTTTTTTTGGTACAGTGTTTTCTTTTGGAGCCCCTCCTGTTTTAACTGAAGGTGTAATAGATGTTGCACCAATCTTTTGACTAATTTTACTTTTAAATTTTTCATAAATATCATTCTCATATTTTTTTAATAATGGATGTTTAGGTATACCAAGTTTTAGTAATCCTTGATCATCCGAAATTACATCATATATACCGAATAATGAAGTACATGCCATATATCCATTTAAACCTTCATCCGAATTTTCAAACCCTACATAGTTTAATTGCTTATTAGATGATGTATAGTCATTAAATTTTAAAGTTTTATCTATTAAAATCATTTTATCAATTATACTTGTTTTAAGACTTTCATATTCACCAATGTTTATTTTGACTGATTTATTATTTAGATTACTTAACATATTATCAACATCTATAGAGAAGCCTTGTGTTTTAGCTAAAATATTCCAAATATAAGCTTGAACTAAAACTCTTGAATAACATAATCTTTCTTGAGCAATTATTCTCATTTCAAAATAGGTTGGGTTAGGTTGAGGTATTTCTAATGGAAATCCTTTATTGGCAACTCTTAAATATAATTGACCTAATATATTATCAACAATTTGAGAACGATATTGTTTAGATCTTTCAGAATCTAAAAACCATCCTTCTCCTTTGATAATTTCTGTAAAGGCTTCCCCAAAAACACTTTTATCGTCTTTATGGAATCTAGAAACAATTCTACCATATTCATCCTGTATCCAAAACCCATCTATAGGGTTTTTATACATTTCTAGAATTTCATTATAATCAGCTACAATTAATTTCCAACAACTTTTAACAGCATCATATATACCAACATATTTTTGACTCTTTTTTAATTTACTTATAGCATCTTTACCTAAACTTCGTGCTCTTGCTTCTTGACTTGAATAAAATTCACCTGAAAAAGTAGCATATGCTGTTTGTGTATTCATCTTACTAGCTTGATTATATAAAATATGTAATGTTCTTTGGCCTTTTAACAATGGTTCAATTTCCTTTCTAATAGCATATTGATATTTAGCTATTTTTTTGTATAAATAATCAAGTTCTCTTCTAATATATTTACCCTTCGAATATTTAAATCTTTTGAATTTAAAATATAAAGATATTGACCATGAAACTGGTTTTTTAAATACATTCGCTAAAACTTGATACCATTTTTGATCTTTTGAAAATCCAGCAAAATCATGATGGCTTGGTCCAACAATAGCAACAGATCGAGCAAAAAATGATGGATGTTCAATGGTTGCTAAATCTTTTGTAGCACCACCTTCTTGTTCTTCATATGATCTGACAAAAGAAGAATAATCTTTTGTATTTTTCGATTCATACTCATAAGGATATTCTAGTTCAGATTTTAAAAAACCACCTTTAATATCGCCACGTGTTTCAATAATTCTTGAAACAAAATTCTTGCTAGTTAATAAATCATCTGAAGTTACAACAGTATTAAATATAAGTCTGGCCCTAAGCGTTAATTTTTCTTCTATTTTAGCAATTAATTTACGAATAATTCTTTGTCGATGATATACATAATTAATGAAATAAATAACTTTTTGTTGGACATATAAATTTTTAAGGATCATTTTACGTTCATCTGAAAAATATCCCATCAAACCCATATTATTTAATTGTTCCCATTGTGCTGAAAAATGTTTCTTAAAAAAATGAGGTGATTTCGTCTTAAAATAACTTCTTAATTCAATGAATATATTCCACATATTACTTTTATAAACTGTTCTCATGATATGACCTGATTCAGATGTATATTTAGCATCTTCCCCTCCATACATTTCAAATTGATCTTTATCAAGGAGTTTTTTATGTGATTTTTTATTTTCGTTATGTTGGTATTGATGTTGATGTTTATGTTTTTTTATTTTTGATTTAGGTGTTAAAGTAGCGGGTCTTTTACCATTTGTCCCTCTGGTAATAGTTTTTTTTTTATTTGTTACCAATGATAAAATAGGTTTCTTTTTAGTATTAACCATTCTATTAAATATATTAATATTTATGTATTTTACTTATTATTTATCAAAGATTTTTTTCCTTATAAAAAAAACCATAATTTAAAAATAAAAATAAAAAATAAACTTATCTATAATCCTTTGACTTTTTGATATTTTTGTTTCATATTATCAATTATCATGACAATATCGGCAAAAAAATCTTCACTTTCCAAAAAATCAGGAAATTTATCGATTTTATCATAATTATTATTTTTATAATTTTGAAAATTATATTTATCCAAATGTCTAATAGGTAAATTAATTAAATAAGAAACAAATTGAGAAGGGATTCTAATACTATTTTCTAGATTATATAAACTAATAGGTTCACCTCGTTTAATTATTCTTGAACCTACAAAGAAATCAATACAATTTTTTTGATCTTTTTGATCTTTTTGATCTTTTTGATTAATTAAAATAGAATTATCATGTGGGATGTCATATAATTGTATTTGATTACATCCAGCAAATTTCATTGATGGATACTTAAGTAAAGTTTTAACTCTAGATAATACAGAAAAAGCTGGATAATAAACTTGAGGGTCAAATTCTACAACAAAATCCCCTGCTAATTTATTTTCTTGTTCTAGGTTATTAATTATTTGATTAAAAGATAATCCTTCCCATTCTTTTTGAAGGTATTCTAATTCCCATCCACCCGGTTGACCTCTCTTTCTAGGTAATAAATCTTCAATCATATCATAATTTTTATTAATCATATCAACAATAATCCATTTCATTTTTTTGCTAGGATAATTAATATTATCTAAGTTCAATCTAATAAAAGGCCACCATAAGCGTTGGTCAGTAATAATTGTTAGCAATGTTATTCTAGGTAGTTTATCATCAGAAATATTTTTAAATCTTAAAGTTAAATCGGTTTCATTTTCATTAAATTGTACAATTGAAATGTCTTTTAAAGTATTATTCATTAAACCAGTATCTAAATTATATCCATATGGAGTAATTAATACAGGGGAATGGATAGCAAATGTATCTTTGTAAATAATATCACCAAAATCAGATATCGGAACATCAGAATCAAACCATTTAGAAATAATAGTTTTATTATATTTTTCTAAATTTAACCAATACGCAAAACAGCTTCTAGTTTTACCTAAAACCCATTCATTACCAATATTATTTTTTTCAATATTATTATAAATTTTTTCTTCCATATAACCTCCTAAATGTAATATAGGTAAATCATATTGCCACTCATTTTTTATTAATTCCTTGAAACAATTAATATTAACAATACTTGTTTTATCTTCAATCACAATAATTTGTTTTTCATTATTTTTAATAGCTTCTTGAATAGTTTTAATATGCCCTTCTTTTTGGTTTAAATTTGATACTTTAATAATATGTTGTTTATTTGATAAACTCTTTCCCATTCTAGTTACTTTTTTAATTAATCTAGAATGACGACTAATGTCTCCTTCATCTTTATAAGAAATCCAGTAAATTGGAATAGACATGTGTTTTCTGATATAAATATTTAATATTTAATATTTAAGTTTAATATTATTAAATCTAATATTAAATCTATTTTTACGCTTAAAAAATAAATAATACTGAAAACTTAAAAAGAAAAATGAAACAAAAAATAAATAAAAAAGTATAAAATAATATTTTTTCTATCCAATAATTAAGAGTAAAATACATAATTAGGAAAGAAGATATATTAAATGAAAAGAAGTAAACTTAAAAATAGGGAAATAAAAAGTAAAAAATCGATAAAAAAAATCGGTGGGGCAAAATTGGGTCAGGGTAGTTATGGGTGTGTAATAACCCCCCCTGTTAAATGTTTAAAAAATCCATATTTAAGAAAGTCTAATTTTTCAATAGATGATTCATTTATTAGTAAAATTATTGATACAAAATATGGTGAAGTTTCTTTTTCTGAATTAAATATTGGTAAAAAAATATTGAGTATAGATGAAGAACAGAATTTTCTGGTCCCATTTATTAATTCATGTTATTTTACACCACAAAAACATATAGATATCATTTATTTAAAACAAAATGGAAGATACGTCTCTTCATCACCAGATTCTACAGAATTATCAGATAGTATTGATGATGAAGAAAGTTCATCATTTAAAGGGTCATTGCCTACAAAAATAATTAAAGAAAATAAAAATAAATGTATTTTAAGTATGGAAAAAGACTATATTAATTTATTTGGTATTAATGGAGGAGATAATCTAAATAATATTTTAAATTTAGATAAAGAACATTCAAGGATAAAATTTGTAAAAAAAAATTATAAATATATATTTTCTTATATGATTTATGGTTTATATTTATTACATACAAATAATGTAATTCATCGAGATATAAAACCATCAAATATTGTAGTAAGTTTTGAATATTTAAATGATATTATTGAAATTAAAGATACACATAAAGAATATGAAAATCGTCCTTTAATTGATACCAAGTTTAGATTCATTGATTTTGGATTATCATTATTTTTAAATAGAAGAAAATATATAATGAATGATATTATTGAATTATTTTCTAATGGAACTCATTATTATACTCCGATGGAAATTTTTGCTGTTAGAATAATATCAAAATTAATAAAAAAACATCCTAATGAAACTAATAATTATTTAGATTTGATGTTGTTAAATACAAATAAAATATATCAAAAAAATAGAGATTATTATCATTATGAAGGAATTCGAAATAATTTTTTTAGAAATAAGAATGAAAAAACGGATTTAAATCAAAAAGAAAATATATATTATTTAAATCCAAATAAATATGAGAATGTATTCAAACATATATTAAATTTATATAAAAATGATAAATTAGAAAAAATGTTACCAAATATATTAAAAGGTTGGGATATTTATTCTTTAGGTATTACAATGGCGAAAATAATAATTAAATGTGATATTCATGATAATGAAATGAATAACATTATATTTAAAATGCTTGATACTAATTTTGAAAAAAGAATCACTATACAACAATTAGCTAAATTACCAGTATTTTTAAAATATAAAAGAAAATTTACTGTGTTACATGATTTATATACTGATAAATTTAGTAAAAGTAAAACACATACTATCAAATCGGAATGTTTATCTAAATCTGGATGTAAAACTAAATCAATTACGCAATTTAAATCAATTACAAAATCAAATGTAAATAAATTATTGAAAAATTTAGTGGAATTAAATTATTAATGTGATAGTTCTCATTCATTGTTGTTGTTTTCTAGGGTTAGGGTTGGATTTTTTAATCTATCTAGCATTGTTAGTATTAAATTCTCCTCATATTTTTTTTTGAATAATTTAATTCTACCTATCCCAAATGTTTTTAGTACTAAATGTCCGAAAGAAGTAGGATTTAATAATCTCCTAAATTTAACTAAATCATTATAATAATTTGATAAATGTAAGTCTGTTATTTTGTTTGGTAAAATCGGAATACCATCACTTTGTAATTCATATTCATATGAAAGTAAACGTAAGTCTCTTAGCTCATTTGGAAAAACTCTTAGATCTAATTGATGATTATATGAATTTAAAGATAAAGTTTTCAAATTTTCTGGAAGAACTCCTTCATCTAATCGATGATTATATAAGTCTAAATTTAATGATTCTAGACTGTGTGGAAAAACCCCAGGAACTAATTTTTTATGGTTATATGAATTTAAATTTAATACTACCATACGTTTTGGAAAAATATTAGGATCTAATTCATGGTTATATGATGTTAAATCTAACCAAATTATTGATTCAGGGAAAATACCAGGAACTAATTTTTTATAGTTATATGATGATAATGTTAAATTTTGGAGTCTTTCTGGAAAAACGCCAGGAACTAATTCATTATTGTAGTGTCTTAATTCTAAGCTTTTAAGACTTTCTGGAAAAGTACCTGGGTAGAATTGATGATTATAATTATTTAATATTAATGTCGTAATATTATTACTAATCATACCTGGATACAAAGGAATATTAAATCCATACGGTGAACTTCTATTAAATTTATTATATATATTAAAATCAATTTCGGGGAAGGTCCACACTAGTCTATCATTTGGAAATGACTGAGGGGAAAATTCAATATTTAATTCATTCTCAATATATACTCTACATATAGGACACCCGATATCTCTAGTTTCATAGTTACCTTTCTTCGGTATACCGGAGACATTTATATCTATACCTAATGAGTAAAGAGTTCTACCAACGATGATATGTTGTTTTGATAATATTTCATTTAATACAATTTGAGTTATACCCATAAAACTCATTCTAATGCTTTCTTCTAATTTACTTTTTTTATATCCATTAAAACAACTATAATGGAAAACATGATCACATGGACTTAATTTTGTTAATTTTATTGTGTCTCCTTCTTCATGTACATTATTAGTATTAGATTCTGCGTGATGATTAATAAATTGATAAGGAGGATTACTGTCTGGATTTTCAATATAATCAGTATAACACACAGCACACATTTCTGATCTATTATCACTTAATAAATCGTTTCGCTCAAGTTGTTGTTGGTAGTTATGACCCATCCGATCAGGCCTTTTAAAAAATCCACCTTTTGTTTTTTTAGTTAAACCAACTTTTTTAGATTTTTTGTTAATATTGGTTTTTTTAGATTTTTTTCTTTTTAAAGAAAATTTTTTTTGGTTATAATTAGTTTTCATTTTAAATTATAAAACGAAAAAAATAACATCAATGGATGAAATAAATATCAATATGATTTTTGATTATATTGGCTGTAACCAGATTATTCAAAATTTTCATCACTACCTCAATAACATTAAAACATTTTATTATTTTTATTTTTTACCTTAAATTGTAAAATATATCTTTTTATATATTAAGTTTATCAAAATCTATAATAAGTTTAATATGTCATCTTATAGAAATAGATATCTAGAATTATTAAATTTAAAAAATAAAAAAGAAATAAAAACAGAAAATAAAAAACAAAAAGGTGGTAAAATACTAGGTGAAGGTGGGTTTGGATGTGTCATTTCTCCCCCATTAAGATGTAAAAAAACTTTCAATAAAACACCCTATTCAATAGATACAAATTATATTTCTAAAATAGTTGAATATGATAAAGATGATGAAGAGGTATGGAATGAAATTCATTTGGGAGATAAATTATTAAAAGCTGATCCAACACAAAGATATCTTTCACCAATAATTAATGGATGTTTTTTATACAAACAGAATAATGGTGACTTAAAATATAGTAAAACAAAACCTTATAAATTATCTTCAAGTTCAAATATGTTTAGTGATAGTTATTCCAAAGATGATGATAAAGATAGTGGGTATGATAGCAGTAAATCAAAAAAAATAAATAAATGTAATATTTATATGGATGAAAAATATTTAAATTTAATATCAAAATATGCAGGAATAAACTTAGAAGATGCTTTAGAAAGTAAGGATGATGATCTGCTAAATTATATGGCGGATAATTATAAAAATATAATTCATCATTTTTGTAAAGGGTTACAAATGTTAAAAAATAATAATATATTACATTGTGATATTAAAACTATGAATACGATGATAAATTACAATAAAACTCGTAATAAAGCTAATATGACTTACATTGATTTTGGGTTATCATATGTAGTAGGTAATAATAAGTCAAATTATGAATTATTTAAGTTTTCATCACATGGAACTGATTTATATAAACCATTGGAAGTATTAATTTTATATGAGTATTTGTATATGATTTATAATAGTAAATATGAATTTAGTAAAAAGAAAATATTAAATAATGTAGTAGATGTTTTTAAACATAATCGCAAATTTTACATTAACGGATTAAATTTTAATAGATTTGGTATTACATATCATACAGGAACAAGTAAAAATCTATATGTTTCAAATGAGTTAGAATACGGAAATAAAAATGATATATTAACCGTTTTTAAGAAAATTCATGAATTATATGAAAATAAAAATTTAGTGGATGAATTCATTGGTAAAAAAACTAATATTTACAAATGGGATGTATTTTCATTAGGTGTAGTATTTGCGGAATTAATGTATGTTGTAAATGTTCAAGATCCATTAGTATATGATTTAATAAGTAAAATGATTCACCCCTTTTTTTGGGAAAGATGGTCTATTGGAGAATGTTTAGCCCATCCATTTTTCAAATCAACTAAATCAAAAAAAGTATCAATCGGATTATCTTTACAAGTCAAAGAAGCTAAACATAAAACAGATACTAAAAAAATAACTAAAACAAATACTAAAATAAATACTAAAAAAATAACTAAAAAATAAAAGATATATTACAATTGAATATAAGTTAAAATAACGAATAAAAGTATTAGAACTAAAGTTAAAAATGAAAGCTATTTTATCAAAAAATATTGATAATATTAAAAATATCAAAATAGATTCTCCAGCTGATAATATTTTTCTGATAACACAATTTTATATATCATCAGACACCCAAAGAAATCATGAAATTAAATCTTGTCTGAAAAGAAACTTGAAATTAGGAATATTTAATATGATTTATTTAATAAATGAAAAAAAATATACAAAAGAAGAGTTAGGGCTAGAAGATGATGAATTAAAGTCTATTAAACAAATTATTTTTGACAATGGATCTAGAATGACATACATGCATGCTTTTGGTTTAGTTTTAGGATTAAGATTAAATGGATATATTATAATCGCAAATAGCGATATATTTTTTGATAATACTTTATTAAATTTAGAAAAAACATCACTACAGGATCAAAAATCTGTTTATGCTTTGTTGAGATTTGAATATAGAGATGAAAATAATTTAGAAAATTGTAAAATATTTGGACCTAGAAATGACTCTCAAGATACTTGGATATTTCATAGTAAATATTTACAAAATGATTTTAGATTAAGAAGGGCTAATTTTTTATTAGGTAAAGCAGGGTGTGATAATGCTATAGCTTCTGTATTTCATGATTTTGGATTTGTTCTTTTTAATGAACCTTATATCATTAAGACTTATCATTATCATAAGTCAGAATATCGAAACTATTCTGTAGTAGATAAAATAGGACCACCATATTGTCTGGTTAATCCTGTAATTAGAAAAATGTAAAAAATTAAATAGATATTTTGTATTTTTTTGTATTTTTATATTTTTATATTTTTTCTAAAAAAGTATTTTTTGATTAAACTTTTTAGAAAAAAGTATTAGAGGTCCCCAGAGGAATTTAGGTTAAAATTTTGTTGGGTGACTCCAAAAAAGGGACCTTGATTAAGATCCATTCCAGAATAATTAGATGTTATTTTACTTGTATCAAATGGCATGCTAAAATTATTTGTTGGAACTGATGTTGGTATACCATTTGAATTTAAAGTTGGTATAGGTGTCCCTGATGGTAATAAAGCTGTTTCTATCGTTCTACCTAAAGGATTTATAGATGGAGAAGGTGTAACTTGATTGTCATTAAATACAACTGGTGGTAAAGTTGTCATTGTCGATGTCATCATTGGATTTATAGTATTTTTTACATCATATTCATTATCAACATTTATATCATTAATAGAAACATGTGAATCTGATAATCTATCTAACCCTGTAATATTATCATCATCAATTTTGATTAAGTCTTTTTTGGTATCTACACTAGGTGTGTTTTGGGGAGGGTGTTTAACAAATTCAGAAACTATAGTAGGTGTTGGATTAGGGGTTAAATCAATAAATGATTCTAATTTATTTTGATTTGTATGATAATTGTAATTTTTATAGACCAAATATATTATTACCATAAGTAAAATTAATATAATGCTTATTTTACAAATATAAATGTTTTTCTTAGTCAATGATATCATATTTATTTTATTTTTATTATTGAATGCTCTTTATTTTATACAAATACTTTTTTGATTTTTATTTCAAAATTAAAATATAAATAAATTAAAAATTAAAATAAAAAAATATATTTTTACCAATATTTTGATGGCATAACTAAATAGAATATAATTGTCATTGTTAATAAATCATGTGTATTAACAATTTGATCAACATTGTATTCTGGAAATTTATTACACACCTCAAGCATTCTTTCTAAAATTACAGAGATAAAAACAGCTTGTGGGAAATGTTCAGTATGTAAACGTTCGATTTCTTTACCTAAATCCTTCAGACTAACTGCTTGATCTCTAGATGGATAATTTGTAATAAAATCACCCATTGCTTTTAATGTTTTACACATTTCAGAAAATTCCATTTTAAAAGTTCTTTCATATGTGTTATTACTATAGTGTTGTAACATAGGATCATTATCTTCATTTTTATTTTTAAAATAATGACCAAATCTAACTTTAAATTCATTGATTATTTCTTGAGGAATATTTTCATCATCACAATCTTTTCTAATAATGTATGGTGCTAATTTAGCCCAGTTTGTAGCAAAAAATTGTATTAATTCTTCTTTTGGTGAAGGAGGTTTTGATGAATTGGTGTTAAAGAAATAAGCATTTTCGGTTATTTTTATTTTATTACCTAAATAAATTAAAACACTTATTACAACTATTGTTAATAAAAGTATACATAAAGTATTCATTAATTTCATTTTTGATTTTTTATTTTATTATTTATATTTTTATAAGAAAATATTGAAAAGAAAATAAGGAAAATAATAAAAAAATAAAAATTTATAATTTAATCTTTTCTATATATTCATCTAATGGAAAATATAGACCAAAATTTTTTGTGCGATTATTGTTAGTAGTATTAAAAATTAATAAATTTTTATAATGAATTTTAGCTGAGCTAGAAAAAACATAATTATGATAGCAAAAAGTCATAGGTATATATGATATTTGTTTTGTATTATAATTTTGACTAAAATGTCCATATAAATAAGAATTATTATCCATTAAATCAGGATTAAAACAAAAAACAACTCTATTATAATTTTTTTTATCAATAATACATGAATGAAAATCAGGATTACGGGTTTTCCATGCTGAATTAAAATTTTTCGCTCTATATTGATTTTGATAATATAAAGTATTATAATTTTTTTGTATCAGATCATCATAATAATCATCTATATCTTTATGATGATAACCCATCAAAATATTAACATGAGTGGTTGTTAATTTTGATACTTCTAAATTATTAAAAATTATATATTCACCTTCTTTTTTGACAGTAAATCCTTTTTTTACTAATTCATAAATTTTATCATCAATACTTCCCCACATAAATATATTACTTGAATCCATTACTGGTAATTTATGAAATGAGTTATGTGGAAATAAAGTCCATGTTTGATTAAATTTCAATAAATTCCAATTAAGCATACTATCGTATTTTTCAATAAATTCTGGATTCATAATCTGGAAAGAGCTAATATTATCAAAAATCTGTTTTTCTTTTTCAACTGTGATATTTGAATTCATTATTACATTTTCAACTAAATAATTTAATAAATCAATAGAACATCTTTGGAATTTAAGTATATTAGATAAATTAATTATTTTTGAATTTATAAAGTAAGCAATCATTATTTCTGGTATAATTAAATTATATGGAATATCTACTAAAAATTCAGATTCAATCATATTTTCATTATCTTTAATCCATTGAATAAAAACTTGAGTCATTATAGGATCATCCTCATCTAATTCATTTATTATTTTTTCAGTTGCGTATGACCAAAAAATACTATCTTCATATTTTTTCCAAAACCAATGAGGTGTATTTAGATCTAATACCATATAAGAAACATAATTCCATACAATATCATGATCTATCCCGGAATTAATACTACATTTAATAAGTTCTTCCAATTGATTTATATTATAATATTTCATTATTAAAGGATTAACATCAGATGTAATTAACTTGTTTCTATTATTATAAAATAATTCAAATAACTCTTTTGAAATTTTAAAATTACCAGTATAATATTTAATTAAATTATCTTCTATCAAATAATTCCATTCATAAATTGATAACTTATGAAATAAATAATTGGTCATATATTTAGAAAAAAATTTTTTGATATCAATTTTGTGATTAATAATATTTATAAATTTTTGTAATTTAAAAAGATTATCACTAGATGTTGTTTTATAATAATTTTTAACATAATATTCATAGATTTCTTTAATATTATCCTCATTAACATATCCAGATTGTTTTTTATTTAATACAATCTTAGTTAGGTTTAATAATTCTTCATATGTATATTTATTTGATCTAACTATTTTTCGAATCATATCTAAATGATCAAAATGACAATTACTAGTTTTTAAATTTTCATACATAATATCATATTGAAAATAATATTGAGATTGTAAATTTCTAATATCAAATTTAGTAGCATATTTTTTAATAAAACTAGATGTTAAATCACTTCTACTACATATAACAGACCAATCTGTTTTTGAACCTAATAATGTAACATTTTCTAAAGGGGCATATAAATTAAGTGATGAAGTGTTAAATTTATCCAAAAGATGATTATTTACAATAAAATGAAACAAATCACTTGATATTTTTTTTTCTAAAGTAATCGCAGCTTGATAAACATATTTAAATGCTGATTTTAACATCGTATCAAAATCTTCTGATAAACCATATTTATTTAATGTATTATTGGTTTGATTATTGTCTACACATCTATCTTTCTCATTTATTTCTTCATCCGAATCATAATTATTTTTAAAATTATAATATTTATCATTATTAGTACTAGTACCCATATAAGTATTATTTTTCAAAAATGGCATTTGTATATTATTATTAGTATTAGTATTAGTATTATTAGTATTATTAGTATTATTAGTATTATTAGTATTATTAGTATTATTATTAGTATTATTTAATTGATATTTAACAACTAAATCTTCAGAATCAGAATCAGAATCAGAATCTGTATCAGATTCAGAAGAAATGCTTGAAAGTGAATCAATTTCTGTATCGGAATCAGAAGAATTATAATTAGTATTTTTAGGTTTTATTTTAGGCGACATTTATTAAATTCTCTAAATAAAATAATCTATTTTTTGTTAAATGCTTTTTTGATTTATTTTTCAATTTCTTAATTTTTAGCTTCTTAATTTTTAGCTTCTTAATAACATTTCCATACTAAATTTTTCAATTAAAATAGATTTAACAATTTTTTCTATTTCTGGTTTAATTAATTCAATATTAAGATTAAAATCACCAGAAGGTCCTTTTTTTCCTCTAGGTCCAGTCGGACCTTCATTCCCTGCGGGACCTTTATCACCATTTATACCATCTTTTCCATCAATACCATTAATACCATCTCTTCCATCAATTCCATTTTTACCAGGAGGTCCTTCTTTACCAGTTGGTCCAGGTAAACCTTGAACACCTGGTTTTCCCTGAGGTCCTTCTTTTCCAATTGGTCCTTCTTTACCAGGTGGTCCTGTTAAAATAATACCCATTTCAACAAGGTCCCTAATATCTTTAGGAAGTTTATTTGTATCAAAATAACTTTTTTCTCTTTCAACGATTGTATCAATGACAAATCTTTTTAATTCGTCTTTATTTTGAGGTAATTGAAGTAATGATTTAAAAATATCACGATAAACATTTAAACTAGCTTCACAATCGATTAATCTTTTTTCTAAAAAAGCTATTCTAGATACATTTAAATCATAATCTTTCATATTAGTATTGTCATTATTTTTTGACATATTTTAATAAATTAATAAATTAATAAATTAATAAATTATTACATTAATTTAATTTAATCTGTTGTTATTTTCATTTTATTTCATTTTTTATAAAATCAAAAATAAAATTTTTTCTAAAAAACTTTATAAGTAGAAATAACATTAAATATGTTAAATAGCGTTTCTGTTAAAACAACATATCATATGGCTAATTTATTATACAGAATAATAAATCCTTCACCAAAGGAAAATTCAAGATTAGATCCACTAACTACTCTTATTAAATTAGCAATACTTCCATATAAACCAGAAGGTACTAAATTAAGTATTGATTCTAATTATATACATTATAGTGAAAATACAATATATCAATTTGCTATTAGAAAATATTTAGGAGATAGTTATAATGATTTACGTGATCTTAATAAATCATTACATAAAGCAGTAGCTTGGTATTATGATGAACCTAAACTCAAATATTTATTTGAATTAGCCGTTAATGGTTTAGAAAAATTAAAAAAAACATATGGAAATACTGGTAAAGCTGATGCTGTTCAATCATATATTGATATTTTATCTGGTTTCAATCGAAGAGTAATCAATGAAATTAATAAAGAAAAAGATAAAATTAAAAATAGAAGAGATAGAGAAAAGGAAAATAGAGAAAAGGAAAGAGATAAAGAAAGAGATAAAGAAAAACAAAATGATGAATCTGCGATGAATATGAATAATTCAACCCAAAATCAAAATAATATGACAAGTGAAGAACATGAATTAAAGATCCATGATATTTTAAAAGCAGTATGGACAGATGATGACAAAGAAATTGTTCTTAGATTTTTCCAAAAAATGAAATCTTCAACGAATGAAGAAGATATTAAAGATGATATAGATGGATTAGAAGCATTATTAATCAGTATTCATAAAAAAATAGAAAAAGAAGTAAAAATATTATCGTCTATATAAACTAATATTTTTTTACTTTGGATCTATAAAAAAAAATTGATTTGAATATATTAATTATTATATAAATTGTTAAAACTTGAAAAGCTTATTCGCTAAATTTAACAGATCATTTATTAAATAAAATGTCATTCTCTCAACAACTCAACAATGTTATTAACTCTGTCTTCGGTTTCACTAACCAAAACCAAAATCAAAATCAACAGCAAATGGACGATAATGTCGAAGAACTTGGTCAAATTATGAATAATAGTTCTATTAGTAATCCACCTGTACTTGGTGAACAAGATTGTTATCTTGTAGATGAACTGCTTGATTCTCGTCTTCTACCTAATGGTGAAACTGAATATCTCGTAAAATGGGACAATCCTGATTTTGAACCTAGTTGGGAACCCAGTGAAAATATTAATCCAACTTTGATTCGTAACTTTCTTCTAAACAAGGAAGTTAAACAACACAATATTAATATTAAAAATAAAACTGGGTTGCCTCAAAACCAACTTAGTTCAGCTCATCTTTATCTTCGTGTAAGTGATCCAACTAAGACTTCAGCTCTATTCAAAAAGTCGACAAACACTCAAAATCAAAATCAGACACAGCAAGGACAAGGGCAAACAGATTATCATGCTCAATGTAACAATACATTTACTTCTTATCAAGCTTATTTTTCGGCATTTCCGGCTGGTAATTTCAGTCTAGAATCCCAAAAGGAAATTCTATTGAAGTATTGCGTTGAAAATAATCTGCTGGTTAGTTCGATTGAAATGGATGATGGTGTTTCTGCTCGTAATCCTGAAAAACTTCGTGGTCTTCAAACTATTGTAAGCTGTATTAAAGCAAAGGAAACTCTTCTTGTTCTTGATTTGTCTCGTTTTGCTCGTAATACACTTGGTGGTCTTCAAATTCTTGAAAATCTTGCTCAACGTGGTGTTCGTATTTATTCTGTTCTAGATGGTATGAACTATGATACACCTGCTTCTCGTCATTGTGTTCGAACAACAATTTCATGTGCTCAGCTTGAATCAGATATTAAATCGATGAAACTTAAAGCATCAATTCAGAACATTCGTAACAAGGGTGGATATATTGGTAGCAAAGCTCCTTTCGGATTTAAGATTATTCGTGAAGGGACTTTGCGCAAGTTGATTAAAAATACAAATGAACAAAAAGTAATTGAGATGATTAATAAAGTAGGTTATAAAACACCGAACATGGGAAAAAATAATATTACACAAATTGCGGAAAAACTTAATAACATGGGGCTTCGCAATCGTGGTAAATGCTTTACACCAAGCACGATTAAATATATTTACAATAAAAATAAGTCTAATACGGTAGCTGTAGATGAAATGAATATTGATTCGGATACTGATTCCAATGATAATGATAATGATATTCAACCACAACAAAAAAAGCAAATCACAATGGATATTAATATGGAAACTAAGAATCGAAAGACTTTTATGAAAAGTGCTTATGAAAATGTAAAAAACAAAAAAATTAAACTTAATGACAAAATGATTGTTAATTAGTTTATAGATAAATAAAATGAAATAATATAAAATATAATTTTTCAAATTTTATAATAATATTTTTTATTTTATTTTTTATTTTATTTTTTATTTTATTTTTTATTTTATTTTATGATTTAAGAATATTTTTTACTATAACTAAAGTAAGAATATCTAACAAGTTAAGTATTTTTTATAAATCAAAATCAAATAAAAATGGTGTTGGGTGCTATTGTTAATTGGGTAGTTTTTAGAACTCTTGATTTTACAACAAATGCTATATGGTGGGCTACCAAAACAACAGTATATGGGGTTTATTCAGTAGGTCATTATATGATTGTTCCTAGACCTCAAGCAGAATCGTTTGAAATGATTCCTTTAATGATTACTGGTAAAGAAAATGAAAATGAAAAAGAATTAATCTTCATTAAAGAACAAAATGAATTATTGAAAGAAGAAGTTGAGTTGTTGAAAACCATAACGACTTCTTTCATCAATAGTAAAAATGAAAATAAAAATGAAAATAACCAATTAAGTATAATTTAATCCATAAATTTATGATAAGTTCTATATCCAAGATATAAAATACATAATACTGAAATAATAATTACGAGTAATTCTAAGTAAAAAGTAGTTTTAATAGATGACACTTGAGAAGTAATTAATTTTTTATTTACATCAATTATTTCAGAATCTTCTTCTGAAAGGGTAGATTTTTTATTATAATTAATTTCTTTTTCTAATTTATTATTTATTTGTAATTTAACATCAATATCTTTAGATGAATTACTAATTTGACTTTCAAGATCTTTATTTGAGTTAGATAAATATGATATAAAAGAATTAGCTTCCTTTGATGATTTTCTATACAAATCTATATTTTTAATACGCTCTGTTTCTTCTTTGTCTGATAAAGCTAATATTTCCTTTTTTTCATTTTCATTTAATATTGAAAAAGATTCATTTATTTCATTTCTAAATAATTGTAATTCGAGCATTTGATAATTTAAGTCTTTAATCATTGCATTTTTTTCATCTATCAATCTTAAAATTTCTTCTTTATTCGAAGTTAGTGAGTCTCTTATAACATCTTCTCTTTCTTGTAATTTTTTACAATATTCTGGTGATGGAACTTCAAAAGAATTTGTTAATATTTTAGTTGTTTGAGTATTTGTCCAATTACATTTTTGTTGTTCATTCATAATTGTTCGATTTCTATTTATACGACCAAGAAAACCCCCACCAAATATAGAATTTGTAGCACCATTTAATTCAACTGCTTTATCTAAACAATAGTCACTCATTTTACATTCAGCTTCATTTTTTTTTACCATAGCTTCAAATTGTTGAATTTTGAATTGTTTATTATAATTTAATCTTTTGATTAAAACAGAAATTTCATTGACCAAAACACCTTTTCTATTATTTAATTCTTTTTCTCTAATCATCGAAATATCCATTAAATATTTTTTTTGTTGATCTCTTAAAAATCTTACTACCGAAACCTTATTTTTGTAGTAATCTCTTAAAAAAAGATTATCTACTGCTTTACGATAATTATTATTCATAGATTGTAATAATTCATCTTTTTTAAGGACTAATTCTGAATTATCAAAAGATCCTAAATTACCTGGTTCTATTTTTTCTTTAACTGTCCATAAATTATTATCTGACCATCCTTCTTTCATAAAGGCTTTCATTCCATCAAAAGTTAGATATTTATTATGTGAAACAGATTGAAAAGCAAAAGCGTTATCATATTTAATTATTTTCCATTGCGCCCATGGAGAAATATTATCACTAATCACTTGAACATCCCCTTTGTCATTACCAGCAAGAAATTTCCCATAATATGCTGAACGAATAGCATAAATTTTATCACCTCCAAGACTAACTAATTGCCATTCCAATTCTTCTCGGATGTTAGAATCAGATACAATTCTAATTTTACCGTTTTTATCAGTTGCTAAAAACCCTTTTTCTTTTAAACTATAAAGTGTCATTCTTTGAAAATCATCTTTAATTATTGGTTTATTAGGATTAGTATTTTCAATAGATTCCCTACCTTTTGGATAATATCCATATATACGTTTAGGATCTTTATTATCATCAACCCTCTGATCAGAATCTTCTTTGTAATAACTAACTGTTCCTGTTTCTAAATTTTCTAAGCAATCTTGATACTGATTATAGTCATATATTCCATCTTGATATAATTTAGTACACCAATTAGTGAGCCTATCTTTTAAATCACTAAATGTTATTTTATCACAACTTTTTGTCCAACCTTCAATCCCATCATCTCCAATTTTTTTTTCTCCTAAACAAGTTCTTGTATCATCTATTGACCCATCTTTTTTAGCACATGCAAATAATCCATTTGGTAATTTTAGACAACCTTGATAATCAATTCCTGTACAATTACATATAGTACTAGTATTCTTAGACATTTATATATATATTATATTATTTTATTATTTTAGTCTACTTACTTTATCTTAACAAAAAACTTTTATTTTTCAAAATTTATTTTCATAAAAATTAAAAAATGAATTTGTTTGTATAATTCTTCCAAAGAACTATCATTTATCAAAAGATGGGTTATCATATTATTTGGAATACTTTCTATCTCTATTTCCGATTGATGTAATGAATAATTGTATTTATCATTATCTTCAATTTCTTCCAAAGAAGGTCTAATTATTTTATATACAACCCCCCCTAATTCTTTAATCATATTTATTTCATGTAAAAATCTAGCATCTGAAATAACAATTTTGATACTTGGATTTTTTTTTAATTCAGATAGATACCATTCTTTAAATAAATTAACCCAATGGTTTTTTGGATCATTATTGATTTTTAATTCTGGTAAAAAATCTCTTATTGATTTTTGAAAAATATCTGTTCCAAAAACTTGAAATAGTTTTCTAGGTGATACACCCCATCTTGGATCTATAACTTCTTTTAAATCTTGATTATATAATTGTTCATCAGTTAAATTAAAAAATTCCTGTAGACCTTTCTTAAGAGGGTCTGCAAAACTATACTTAATAAAACCATATTTTTCTATTAAATAATTAGCAACTGTATCTTTGCCTGATTTCTTTTTACCTAGAATACCAATTAACATCAATATTTTTATCCAATAAAATTTTTTATTTTATAAATTTATTCTATTGACTTTTTTATGTTGTTTAGAAAATTATAAAATGGAACATCTATTTAGCTCAAAACTTAAACTATTATTATATACATTATAGAAAGAGTCGCCATATGAATTAGTAAAAGAGTTAGTATTGAGTATACTGTTGTAAATGTCTACAACAGATTCATTGGATTTCCATTTATTACCATAAATTTCATTAAATAATCCTTCTAAATTTTTTCTATTTGATATAATTTTATTATTGATATTGTCACTATTTAATATTATATTATTTTTTTTTAATTCTAATATAAATAGACACGTGTTGAATATATCTTTATATAGATTATTATAAGTTTCTTCATCTTTTTGATTTATTAAATGAAAATTAATATTGTTTTCTTTGGCATAATCTCTAGGATCATTTGGTCTAAATTTATCAATATCTGAAATAATCAAATCTGATTTATTTCCAATTAAAAAAAATATAATTTGTTTGTCATTATTGTCTAAATTATATTTATTATGTTTAATTATATTTTTATACCATTCATTTATAACATATCTAAAACTATCAGCATTCATTATATCAAATATCAATAAAACTATATCTATCTTATCAAAATATAAATATGAAATAATATTGAAATTATCATTACTTACTATTTCAGAATATTCTAAATCTATTTTTTGATCATTTATATTTAAGAGTTTATTTATTATAGTTGTTTTTCCTACTGATTTATCTCCAACAACCATAATTTTGATAGAATATTTAGAATTTTTGAATAAACTAAAATTAGATATCATTTTTAATTGTATTTAAATAATGAATTAGATGTTATTTTATTTTTTAAATATACAAACTAAAATTATTTCTAACAAGAATAATAAAATCAATTATAAAAATTAATAAAATGGATGGAAAAAAAATCTATGATAAAATAAAAAATATTAATTTTGATCTTGACCAAATAGATTATGTGGTATACCACAATAACTGTTTAGATGGTTTTGGTTCCGCATGGATTGTTTGGAGACATTTAAAAGGTGATGCTACATACCAAGGTATTGCTCCTGATAAATTACCCAATGTTAATGTATTTAAAAAGAAGTATGTTTTATTTGTTGATATTTCTGTACCAGGTCATTATTTGGATGAAGTAAAAAGTATTGCTAAAAATGTTTTAGTTCTTGATCATCATCAAACATATTCAAAAGATATGGAGCAACATCCTAATTCTATTTTTGATAAAGAACATTCCGCTGTTTACATTACTTGGAGAGTATTTAATCCAGATGAAAAAATACCACAATTTATAAGATACATTGAAGATAATGATTTATTAACGAATCAATATGCTAAAACAGATCCATTTATTTCAGCATTAGGAACCAAAGTTCCATTCCATCATATTGATTATTTTAAGATGTGGGACAAATTATTAAATCAATCATATGTTGAAGAATTAATTAATGATGGAAATAAATATCAAGAATATAAAAATTATTTACTTAAAAGAAATATGCATATATCTTCTCCTAAAAATTTAGGCGGTTTTAAAGTTTTAGTAGCAAATTTTGGAACTGTTGGTTTAGCTAGTGATTTAGGTAATAAAATATCAGAAGCAAATCCTAATGTTGATTTTGTTTTAATGTGGGGTTATCATTATAATTCTAGAGAATATTCAGTAATGTTAAGAACAAGAAAACCAGGAATTGATTTATCAGAAATAGCTAAATTATATGGTGGTGGTGGTCATCCTGGTGCAGCTAGATTTGCTTGGAAAAAGGGTGATATTGAAAGATTATGGGATGATATGAATATCAGATTAAGAACTTTAAGAAAAACTGTTAAAAAATCATTAAAAAAATCTTTAAGTAAAAGATTACTAAATATAAATAAAAGTTTTAGAAAATCAAAATCAGGATTAAAATTAATTATTAACCGAAAGAGTAAAGATATGATGAATTTAGCAGAATTACAAGAAAAAGCTGAAATCGAAGAATTGACCAAATAAACTTTTTTAAGAAAAAAGTTTTATCAAAAAAAAAATTTTAGGAAAAAAGTTTTCTTTATGTATTATAATAATAATTTATCATGTTAAAATATAGTATAAATTATAAATTTTTATTAACTACTATAATTTTAATAATTATATTAGCTGGTATATTTTTATACTTTAAATTTATAAATAATAATGTATTTGGAAAAGAAAAAGAAAATTTTGAGGGGTCTCCATATTTATATTATAAATGGGAAATAGTTAAAAGAAGAGGGAATGATAATAGTGTTCAGGTAAGTGAATTTACATTTTATGATAGTAATAAAAATCCTATCACAATTAATCCATCTAATGTAAGAAATCCAAATGGAAATAATCCTGTAGGTGAAGAACCTAAAAATTTAGTTGATAATAATGTAAGGACTAAATGGCTAGATTTTAATTTTGCCCAAAATGGTAATAACTCTTCGGTTATTTTTAATATGGGTTCAAATTCATTGTTACCAATGTATTATTCATGGCATACAGCAAATGATACAACTTATTATCCTAATCGTAATCCAATAAGTTGGAGAGTATATGGTTCAAATGAAAATAATGTATGGATTAAATTAAGTGAAATAAATGATTATTCAGTTGTAATTGATAATTATAGAATAGTTAAATTAGATAATTATGATAATAATACAAATTATTTTCAATTAACATATCCAACAAGTAATCGCTCCATAGTATTATTACCTGATACAACAATAAACGTTCCTGTAACTAGAACCACAATTGTAACATCACCCCCTAGTAACCCAAATATAAACTCCGTAGTATTATTACCTGATTTTTTATCAGAATCAGCAAATTTAAATGTTCCATCATTCGTATCTACAACCTCAAATGTAACATCACCATCTATTAACCAAACTATAAATTATTCAGCTGATAATATAAATGCTAAAGTAAATGAAACTTTGGGTTTATTAAAAAAAAACGATATATCTGGCGATTTAGCTTCAATAAATGAATCATTAGATACAACGACTTCATTATTAGACAAAACACAAACAAGAGTAATTCCATCAATAAGTAAGACATCAGATGTACTAAATTACCCAAATAATATTATAAAAACTGAAAATTCTAAGATCGTTAATGCTACAGGTGAATTAACACCTTTATTAACAAGAAAACAGATGGAAGAGCTTAATAGAAGAGCAGAAGGTTTTGAAAATATAACACCAAATTACACACCATCACCCCCATTAGCATTTAATCCATTAAAATCAAATAATTTGAATATTCCTAATAATAAAATAGTATCAAATAAACAAAATACAAGAATAACTAGAAAAGATAAAAATTTATTTATGAATTCATACATACCTCCTAAAATTGATGATTTTGAAAAAGCAGAGAAAGATTGGAAAAAAGAATGGGATTATAATCTAAAAGAATTAAAAGTATCTTTTCCCAATATTGGAAATTTATAAAAATTATATTATAACAGTTTTTCTTAAATTTTTTCTTAATTTTTTTCTTAATTTTTTTCTTAATTTTTTATTATTTTTCTTAACATTTTATCTTAATATTTTATCTTAATAAATAATAAAATATATAATTATCATGAAAAAAAATACTTTATTGATAGTAAAAATATTATTAACATGTATAATAATGGCATTATGTGTAGTAATATTTAATAATTTATATCGTAATATGAAAATTAATAAAAATAAATCAATTGAAAATTTTTATGGATTAGAAGAAGATAAAAAAAAAATTTTAGATGGTTTAAAAATAAAAAATAATAATACAGATGATTTAAAAAATTTATTACAAGATACAAAAAAAGAATATGACTCTCTCAAAGATAAATTTAATACAAATAATCAAAATTTTCTTAAAGATATTCAGGGGACATTAACTAAAGTTGATTCAATAAATCTTACATTAGATAATGAAATTGATTATATTAAAACTAAATTAAATGGTTTAGAAGTTATGCCTGTTCAAAAAATAAAAAAAGAAACTGAACCAACAAAATACCCTGTTACCGTATTATCGTCGGTTTTACCTATTAAAACATATATGCCACCAACTCCTTCACCTACTTTATCATCATTACTTCCTAGCTCATTAAATACCCCATCTCCTACATCTTCTTCTAGTCCAGTTCCTACATCATTAGATACTCCAGTTCCTATATCTTCTTCTACTCCAGTTCCTACATCATCTTCAGTAACACCAAACTCTACTACTTCATTAGCAAGATTTCAAGATATTTTAAATATGAATCCACCTAAAATACCTGTCGAAAAATTTGTGGATGATTGGAGAACTGTTTGGGATGCCAAGATCCCTCAAATACCTGATAATATTAGATTTTTAAATGATACAAACCCTTATATAACAGAAGAATCAACTAAGTTTTATTTTGTTAAAAATCCAAATTTAGAGGATAATTTAAATAAAACAACATCTGACATTATTTCATTAAATATGAAGAAAATGACAGATACTTTAAGAAATAAATGGATTAATAATTATAATAAATTATATAAAAATTAAAAATATTTATCAAAATTATAATATAAATAAATTTTTTGTAATATTAAATATATTAATTAATTAAATATAATATGGACAAATTCATTATTAATAAACAAATACAAATAGATGGTGTTGAAGTTGTTATTTATAAAACTAAACCAATGAGATCTACTGAAATGAATACTTTTCTTTTAAATAATTTTCCAATTAGTCCGGAAAAGAAATTTCATACAGATTTTAAACACATATTTGATTATTTAGATTCAATCAAACAATATAATAATTTGTATTTGTTATCATTATTATATTTTCCACCATGTCCAGAAGAAGAAAATATATTAGGAAATTTCTTTGGAAAAAAAATGAATAATATATCGAAAGATCTAAAAATCTTTCCATTTGGAAATACAATATTATCCCATATGTCATTAGTTAGTAAAAGAAAAACTAACCATCCTACATATATATTATTATCTATTAAAGGTAATAAACATATGAATGATTATCATCCTTCAAATCCTAATCCGATTGGTCTTAATACGATTGGAGGATACGTAATTGATAATTGGTGTAATTCTATTTTTAAAAGATATCAAAATTATTTAAATATTAATGGTTTAAAAACATGTATTGAAAAAAATTTCTTAAATAAATTAATTAGTAAATCATCTTCAAAAAATAAATCTAATAATGAATTAGATAATAAAATGAATGATACATTAAATTATATTGAAGAAACATCTTCAAATAATGAATTAAATATTACCACTTTAATTGAAGAAAATAATCAAATTAATCATTCAAATGAATTGAATGAAACAAAACAAGAAGAAAATGCCATTGATCATTCTATTATTAATGAGTTGGATGAAAATATAAATATAAATAACAATTTTACAATCGCAAATATATATTCAACATTAAATAATATGAATATCCATACAAATCAAAATAATATTAAAAATTTATTAAATAATTCAAATATTTTTAATAATAATATTAATAATATTAATAGTATTAGTAGTATTAATAATTTGAATATTGATAATTTAAATATCGATAATCAACAAATTGATTTTTTTGATGGTTATATTAATATTCAAAAATTATTCTATAATGATATTTATTACAAGTTTCAAGATGAAATTTTTAAATACAAAAAGCTTGTTTTTTATTTAATTATGAAAAAAGGGAATATAAATAATGATATATTAAATGATTTTTCAGAGGATTTTTTAAAAAATATTTTTGGTAGCCAATATACAAATTTTATAAATAACAAGGAATAACTAACTGTTTTTATTTATTTTTTATAATATAAGTATTATTTTATATATAACATATGTACATATATACAGATGTTCTCTGAAATGGATAATTCAATTATTGAATCTTGGATAAAATCATTATCAGAAAAAGAAAAAGAAAAATATATAAAAAAAGATATTATCTATTCATTACCATTAGAAACCTTGATTGATCTAATAAATAAATTATATTATAACAAATTTAAAAAATTACATAAATATAAACTAATTACAAATAATGATAAAATTACTATCCAATTATACAGAAATGATTTTATAGATTTATTTCATAAAAAACAAATAAATAGTAATTGGACATATCTAAAATATCAAAGTTATAATATTCGATGGAATTGTGTAATTTATTTATATCAACCTAATACAAGATCATATCAACCAAAAACTAAAAAAAAATCAAAAAATACTAATATTTCTCTTATTTCAGAAGAAAATGATACAAAAACCAAAAAAAAATTTAAAACAAACATTAAAGATTTCTTTGATCTAAATTCTGATTCAGAATAATTGTATTATTTTCACCAAATAATTGGTTTTTTATTTATAGAAACTAAATAATCATTTACTTCTTTAAAGACATTACAACCGAAGAATCCATTATGAGCGCTAAGAGGAGAAGGGTGTACTGTTTTATAAATTTTATGTTTTGATTCATTTAATATTTTTTGTTTATTTTGGGCAAAATTACCCATTAAAATAAATACACACCCTTTATTTATTTCTTGAAACCATTTAATTATTTTATCGGTAAAATTATTCCATAATGAAGCATGTGAATTGGATTTACCTTTCAAAACAGTTAATGCTGAATTTAATAATAGAATTTGTTGGTCATTTGCCCATTTTTCGAGAGAACCATTATCTGGAATAACATAATCGGGATAAGAATTTTTAATTTCTTTGAAAATATTTTTAAGAGAAGGAGGAATCTTCATATGAGATTTTGGAACTGAAAAAGACAATCCAACTGCTTGTGGTAAACCATTTTCTTCTGAAATATAACAATCTTGACCAATAATAACCAATGAAATATCCTCTGGAGAATGATAAAATAAAGATCTAAACAAATCTTCTTTTTTTGGATAAATAATGTCACCTTTAGAAATGAATCCATTAATTTTATATAAGATCCCAATTAATTCTTCTTTATTTTCCTCAAAAAATGGTAACCATCCTTTATTAACTTCTTGTATAATAATATCATATGTAAACATATTATAAAGATATGATGACTTTTAATTAAAACAAAAGTACAAAAATGGAATAAATAACAATAAAATCAATTTTTTAGTATAAATATGTTTCTATGTTTCTATGTTTCTATGTTTCTATGTTTCTATGTTATATCAAAACTTGAGGATTAAATGAAGATAGCATATTTTCATTATCTTTTTGTACAGAATATTGTCTAACTTGTTCTACCATATTTGAACCTAAAATATTTAAACTAGAATCAACTGCTAAACTAGTTTTGTTTGCTTCATTAATTGTAGATTGTAAACCATTTTTTGCTGTAACGCCGCTTTTAAGAGAATCTAACTCAGTACTTACCATATCTCTTTCTCTTGCCCTTTGTTCTCTTAATTGTTTAGTTACACCATCCATAAAATTATAAAAATTATTATTTTCTGTTTGAAGTTGATTCATTTTTAAATTATAATTAGTTGTTGAAGTATAATTATCTTCTGATTTTTTGGCATTTTCAGAAGATTGTTTATTTCTTCTTTGACTATTTGATGTATAAATAGATTCTAATGGATTACTTACTGAATCAGAAGCTTTATTTCCTTTAATTTTATTATAATATGAATTAAGATTTTCAAAATTTTCTTCAATTGGTTTTGTTACATTCATAAATCCAGAAGATAAGTTAAAAAACCCATCTATTGTTTTTCTTTCATTTTGACTTAAATCCATCATTTTTTGAGAAACTAATGCTGATTCTTTTATTATATGGCTTCTAATACCATTTGGATATTGTTTAACAGCCCCATCATCACCATATCCAGTAATGAATAGAGCTAACATTTTTCCTGGATTTCCCATTCTTTGATCATAAGCTTTTCCAAAATATGTCCATACTCTTAATTGTTCTGATACTCCGGATCCTCTATCATCATAAATAGCCCCTAAATAATTATTTATTGATTCTAAATAATCTTCTCTGATTAAAACATGAGGATGATCTGGTAAAGCATTTGTTCTTGTAGGAGCTTGACGAGGTGGAACTGTTTGAGGTTCAGCATAATCTCCTAAAGCTAGAAAATTCATTTCTCTATTTTCAGTTGTTGTTAGACCAGTAATAACTGGAACTGTTTTTTTAAGATTATTATTTGAAAATAATATTATAGCATTGCCGTCACAATATCTACAACCACCATTATACCATCTTTTTGTAATAGTTTCTACTGGAATAACAACATTATCTTTTTTCTTTACTAAAAGAGCATCTTCTGTTCCTCTAGTAGCAGTCCAACCATATGACCATATATTATCCACTAAATCAGGTCTATTATAGTAATCACCTAAAGCATAATATCCATCACCAATTATAGGTCTCTTAATATTTAACTCTCCCATACCTGAAGAAAACCATCCTCTTCCACAACATTTAGATAAAATATCTTGAAATCCTGTTGTACCGTCTTTAATAGAAGTTCTTTTTGATTCAATAACTGGAGGTACATATGATCCATAAAGATTAAAATTTAATTCAGATACCATTGTTGTTTTTATATTTTCTTCTGAAGAATAATGCGATACATTTTTTAAATTATTTAAAAAATGATCACTTAATCCATTTTTTAATTTAATACTACTAAATAAATTACCGTTAATTCGAATATTATAAAAATTTTCGATAACATAAGAATTATCACTATAAAGAGATTTTATAGTATTTATGTAAATCTCAATTTTATTTAAATCACCAATGTTATAAGAATTATTAAATGAAGATTCAATATTATGTTCAATTCTTAGAGAATTATTAGGATCATCTTTTAATGGATTTTTATTAAATATAATTTTAAGCATTGGTAATGATTGTTTTTCTGGTTTATCTAAACTACACTCAAAATATATAGGTGTACCAGAAAGAGTAAATGTATATTTTTTATATATAAAAAAATATAAATATGGTCTAAAATTTGGAAGTACAGTTGTATTTATCCAATTGTCAATTTTTTCTCGAGAATTTAAAAATTTAGCAACCATTAAAGCATAATTATCATTAAAATCTGAACTTTGAAATATTTTTTTTGGTTCACTTACTATACTATCTACATTTTGATATAATAATTTTAGATTTCCATAAGGTCCACCAGTAAAAAACACAGAAGGGGTTGAAATATTTGGAATTAAACGGATTGGTTCAACATAAAATAATTCATTTTTTTTATATTTATATGTAATGAATCCAATTATAAATATAACGAATAATATTAATATAAATTTTTTATTCATCTTTATAAAATAGTATAGAAAAAAAGTAAAAATAATCTGCTTTAAACATTTATGAAAAAATTATTAAACTATATTTGCTGTACCTAAACCAATAATAACACTTTCTTTCTTTATAACAGGTTTTCCATCATCTTTTTTTACTTTTTTTTTTATCGAAGTTTTATTTTTAATTTCTTTAGCTAGATCTTTCAAAGAGGTTCCTAAATAAGCATATTCTGATGTAGGTACAGGGACAGCAAAACTTTCAATATTTGGTTTAGAAGTAGGATTTGTTCTTTTTAAAACATCATCAGGGTTTTGTAATCCCAATGACCCCATTAAATCATTAACAGCTTGACTTCTAGTAGTTTGGGATTCTATTATTTTTTTATTTAATTGATCCCCAGTTGAGTCAAGTTTATCTATTTTATTACTTATACTATCAATATTTGTTTTAACTTGATTTTGTGAATCTATATAAGTTGATAATTCTGTACTAACTTTAGTGGCAAGAGATGGATTAAAAGGAGTTACAGTTGGTTTTGCTTCAATTGGAGGAACCACATAATCAATAACAGAACCTGAAGATAATCTAATATTATTGGTAAAAGACAATTGTCTAGGTTTATTTTGTAAATTACATGTTTTATCACATGTAAATAATGAATTTTCTCTTATTAATGAAATTATTTCTGAATTGGCATTAATATTAGAACTAAATTCATCATTAATTAATGTCCATTTTTCATTAGCTCTTCCATCACAAGGAAATATACATAAGTATAAATCGTTGTCTGTTTTTTTTCCTAAAATCCCATACTTAGTTATTTTTATTTTATTAATAATTTTACTTTTATCTAAAATTGCCCATGGAACAGGGGTTTGTTTAATTTGAGCAACATCAACCAAATATACTAATTTTGTATATAATCCAACCCCTCCTAAATAACCATTATGAGTGTCAAAATCTTGAAAAACTTTATCTTCAGCAGGTAAAATAATTGGTTGCCATACACCACCATACATCATATAATCATTTAAAAGTAACATACCATTAACTGTTAATAAAAATAATTTTTTGGTAATATCATCATAACCAATAGATTTAATATCTAAATATTTTCCATTGTATATTGTAGTAATTAATTTCCAATCAATATTTGTTTTATCAATAAAATTACAATTATTACAATAATAAATTTTTTTAGAATTTGTTAGAATTAATGTTATACCATCTTGATAAATTAATTGTAAAATACCTTCATTATTAGGTGCTGAAAATCTATAGTATTTATCATTACCATTCCCTGTATTTTTTGGATGATAAAATACTATTTTTGTAGAATCATTCGCATCTATTCCAATAAATGAATATTTTTGATCAATTTCTTCAAATTTTTCAGATATTTTAACAGAATTATTTAGATCTATTATGAAGTTTTTAGGTAAAAAACAATATATAAATATAACTATAATTACAAAGAATAAAAATAAATATTTCATTTTTTATTTTATATTTTATAACTTCTTTTATTATTAAACTAAGATTTTTCTATAATTTTTTCTATAATTTTTTCTATTTTATTTTTTCATCTTTAATTTTCATTTATAATATTTTAAAATTTATAATCATATTGACAATCAGTATTGTGTACATTATCTGTACAATTATATCTGACACGATATCCATATTTAACACCATCTGGATCAGTAATATCACCAGGTGGATTTAAAAATAATAATCCTATTCTATCAGTCCCTGAATAATCTGTATATTCTGTTGAATTTGGAACTGGACCAAATGTAGGATTAGATGTAATTATTGGTTGTTCATAAATTAAAGGAAACATATTAATTGAATCCATCTTAACTAAACTTAATCTATTAGTTGGTGTATTAAAATTATTAACTTCATGTAATTTGGTCCAACTAATTTTATCATTTGAACCATAAATTGACCAACTTACTGGATCACGATTTGGTAAATCTCCACCAGTTATCCATGAATAATATAATGGAATTTCAGTAATTGATGTAAAATCAAATATAATTACACCACCCATTGTAATTGGTGGTTGATAAGGGCCATTAAAATCTAACCACTTATTATTAACATTGTTATCAACTAAATTTTTAGGTAATTGATTAAAGTAAGCATCGGAAGGATTATAATTAGTAGGGTTTCTACCATTAGGATTAGTAACTTTATCACCAGAAATAATTATTTTACTATAAGGGTCATTACGAGTATAAAAATTAAATTCAGCTACTTGGACTGAGTTCTCATTTCCTCTTCTTTTAGTTATCTCCCATTTAAAAAAATTAAATTTTTTTGTTGTAGGTGGAATAAGATTTAATTGACTAGTAGCTGATGAGGATTGTTGTGATGATGATGCTGAAGTCGTAGGAGCAGTTGTTGTTGATGGAGTTGTTGTTCCACTAATTAAAGAAAAATAATCATTTACGGATGGTCTGACTAAATTATATCTAACAGTTGTAGTAGGGAAATCATTTTTTGAATCTACTAAATTCCATATTTCAGCATCACTAGATTTATAAATTTTCCAACTAATTGGATCACGGTCTATAAAATCATTTCCAGTACTCCATGAATAATAATATGGAATTGATTTATTTGATGGACCTAAATCAAAAATTAATGTTGATTTACTTCCATTACTAATGTAATTATAATCTATCCATTTAGTATTTATATTATTATCTATTAAATTAGAAGGTATATCATTTATTGAATTTGATCCAGAGGGGTTGGTTACACTGAAAATATTAATTTTATTTTTATTAACATCATATAGTGTAAATTCACTTGCTTGAACGTTATCATTATTAACTCTTTTTCCAGTTATTTCCCATTTATAATATCTATTATCTTTAAAATTAATTAAAGGAAAATAATCATCAACTCCTAAACCTGGTTTAACCATAGTATAATTTGTGGTTGGAGTATCAAAATTGTTGATTTCATTTAATAAGTCCCAATTTATACCATCATATGAAAGATATATTTTCCAAGTTATTGGATTACGATTTGAATAAGTTGCCGCATCATTAGCAGTATTCCACGAATAATAATATGGTTCAGATATATTAGAACCTAAATCAAAAATTAATACTGATTTACTATTATTTTTAAATTCATAATCTAACCATTTAGTATCATTACGACGATCAATTAGATTAGATGGGACTTCGTTATTTGGGTAAAATGGATTTCTTCCAAATGGATTACTCACATTAGAAATAGGAATTATATTTTTATTATTATCATATAGGGTAAATTCACTTGCTTGCACAAAATTATCTCCTCCTCCTTTTATTCCAAGTATTTCCCATTTATAATATCTATAATTTATCCCAAAAGTATCAATTTTTTTATTTAGTACTTTTTTATAAAGCCCAATTATTATTATTAATAAAATTATTAATAATATTATAAAACTTAATGCTTTCATTTGTTAAATATAAAGAAAAAAAAGATAAAAGAAATTAATTTCTTATTTCCATGAAATCTAAACACATTCCATTTTGATTATCTGTAGTCGTACATAACATTCTTCTTAAAGAAATAGGATTAGGTGTAGGGGCTACATATGGTCTTGTATTTAAAATAACATCATACACCATATTTTCAAATTTATCTATATTATTTTGGTTAAATACTAAAGTATTAATTGTATAGAGTAATATCAATGATAAAAAAAATAATATTATTGTTTTATTCAAATTACTTAATGTATTCATTTTATATAATCAAAGTATTTTATCATAATATGAAGAAAATACTTTTTGCGAAGCAAAAAAAAATAATAAAAAAATTTTTTTGGTAAAGCTTTTTTTTCTAAAAAAGCTTATTTGGGTAATAAGATTTCCATAAGGATAACTAAACCAAGAAGTTGAAAGACACTTGTAACTGGTTTAACAAATGTAAAAAGACTTACAAGAACTTTATTCCAAAGGAATTGGGCAGCAATAAGTAAAAGAGCTAACCAAAGAAGGACAGCGAGGAATAAGGCAAGATAGTTCTTTTCACCTCCAAAACCTTCGCGTCCACGGTTTAAGACATTTTCAAAACCTTCACGGGCACAAGTAAAGAGCATTTATGATTTATTAATATTTAATATTTAATATTTAATATTTAATAAGAAAAAAAAGAAAAAATAAAAAAAGTTTCTTATTGAAAAATAAATGTCTTTAATGAAATTAAATTTTAAGATGGGTGATCTAAAATTACCATCAGAATGGATTCAAATGTTTAGAATTCTATTATCAATATATTTATTATGGCTTATTTTATTCGCACCTAGAAAACCTTTATTTAAAGATAATATGTATAATAAAACATTATTTGTAATTTTATTATGGTTGTTAATCCAAACAGATATAATTTCATCAATGTTATTATTATTAATATATTTCTTAAGTTTTCAAGCAATTTTACCAATTTCATCTGATACTGAAGATTTTTTAAACAGACCAATACCAGATATAATTGATGAAAATTTAAGAAGAAATTATGAATACCAACCACCTACAAATCCACCTATTCAATATAACTTTTATGATGGTTTATTAAAAGATAAAAAATAATATCTAAATTGTTAGAAAATTTTTTTCTAAGTATAATATTAAAATCAATAAATTATTAAAATAAAATGTTCTTTACAACAGTTCATCAAACTATTCAACAAGCTCTTAATACCTTAATGGGTAAACCATCTACATCAGAAGGTTTTAGTAATGTTACCGCCAATTATTTTGCCCTCTTACTTACCATTGTTCTTTGGGTTCTCCTCGTTCTCTTCGTTGCTGAATACCTCTGGAACAATGTTTTAGTCAGCTTAGTCCCAGCTGTTAAACCAGCGAAAGGCATGTTACAAATGCTTGGTCTCGTGGTCTTATTACAAATCTTAATGCCCTAATAAACTTTTTTAGAAAAAAAGTTTTATCAAAAAAATAATAAAAATATTTGGGTCTTTTAATTTTTTATAATCTTTTATGTTTGGCATATTCTTAACTTCTAGCTAGAATCTACCAAGAATTAATATGGCAATGATTAACGAAATCTTTGAAGGTTTTGCCACTCGACTATTTTTGATCTTAATATTTTCTTTGTGTCTTCTCTTTTTTGTTTTTAGTTTTTTAATATTACTTTTTCTCCTTCGCAAAAAGTATCCGCATTCTCTTTATACCATGTTTTAAACCAAGGGACATCTTTAATATACAAATGTGGTTCTTTCTTAGCAAATTTACTTGAAGCTAGTTCAAAATTTTTTACTTCATTTTCTGTTAATGTTTCCAGAAACTTATCAACAATAAATTTCCAAAAACGAGAAGGTTCAGTATTTAATAGTTCAGTTGAAATCTTATCAGGCATATTATTTCTAGATATTACTTAATTGAGAATTAAATATTATTTTCAATTTTTTGTAGAAAATATTAGTTTTATCATTAAGTATGATTATGTCTTATATTATCATTGATAGATAAAAGGAAATCCAGTCGATAAAATATTAACTTCTTCTTTTATTTTTTCTAATTTACTTTTAATTTCAGGATCATCTAAACCTTTCTTGAATTCATTTAGTAATTTTCCATATTTCTTTTGAATTTCTGTCCCAATATCAGCAATTTCATTCAAAAATCCAGCAATCATCTTAAACTCTTTATCTCCAAAACCACGAGATGTCATAGCAGGTGTACCTAATCTAATACCACTAGGTGTCATTGCGTTTTTATCTCCATAAATACAATTCTTATTTAATGAAATATCTACCATCTCACATAATAGTTCCATCTTACTACCAGTTAGTTCCTTTGATTTTAAATCCACTAATACAATATGATTATCAGTTCCTCCAGTTACTAAATTAAAACCATATTCTTTGAGGGCTTCAGCCAATACCACAGCATTAGATTTAACATTTTTCATATAATCAATAAAATCTGGTTTAGATACCTGTTCTAGTTGGTAAGCAACACCAGCTATTTGATGATTATGAGGACCACCTTGAAGACCAGGAAATACAGCATCATTTATCTTTCCAACCAATAATCCATCTTCTTTTTTATTATTAATAAAAATTAAACCAGATCGAGGTCCTCTCAATGTTTTATGAGTTGTTGTGGTAACTATATCAGCATATTCAAATGGGTTATTTAATAATTTAGCAGCAACAAATCCACTAAAATGAGCCATATCAACCATTAAATAAGCACCCACCGAATCAGCAATTTCTCTAAATCTTTTATAATCGTAATCGCGGGTATAACTACTTCCTCCGCAAATAATAATTTTAGGAATAAAGTTTAGTACATTCTTTTCTAATTCATCATAATCAATTAATCCATCTTTATTAACATGATAAGGTAATGATTGATAAAATATCGAAGAAGCACTAATTTTCTTTTTAGCCGTATAAAAACCATGAGTTAAATGACCTCCAGAAGTTAATCCAAGACCCATTATTCTATCACCTGGATTTATTAAACCAACATAGACAGCTAAATTTGCTGGACTACCTGAATAAGGTTGAACATTAACATCCCATTCTAGTGGAGATAAATCAAAAGCTTTCAGAGCTCTGTATTGACACAGTTTTTCTATTTTATCGATATATTGATTACCTCCATAGTAACGTTTACCAGGGTAACCCTCAGAATATTTATTAGTTAGAATACTACCTAAACAACTAATTACACCTGGACTAGTAAAATTTTCACTAGCAATTAATTCTATACTACGATTCTGTCTTTGATATTCATCATTAATAAGACCTGAAAGCACACAATCGTCTTCTAATTTTTGATTAAATAATGTAGTCATTTTATATAATATTTTACTTTATTTTATTTATTTTATCTTTAGCTTTATATTTTCTATTTTTGCTTTTTTGTGATTTTTTTGGATTTTATTTTTTTTAATTTTTGATCCATTTTGTTTTGTTTTTTGTTTTGTTTTTTTGTTTTTTTTAACTTTATCTCACCTCCCGTATGAACCCCGTTACCATTTTTACCTTTTTCTTTCCCTTTTCTGTTAAAAAGTGAAGTAAATTTTCCAAATAAACTCTGTTTTTTAGGTTTTGGATCTGGAACCAATTCTGATAAAGATGATTGATCTAATTCTGGTGGTACTGATTCTGATGCTTGTACTGGTGCTGATGTTAAAGATACGTGTATTGGGGTTAGAGAAGGTTTTGTTATTCTTTCTGGTGGTGGATTCACTGATTTAAAATAGAATGAACGAGGGCTTACATAAAATTTAAGTATGTTACCTTCTAAATTAAAATCTTCACATGTACCTGCATCTAAACTACATGGAATTTTACTTTTAAAATCCTCTAAATCATCTAATTGAACAATATATTCAAAATTACCACCACGCCCTTCTTTCGAAATGGAAATAGGTTTTCTTGATATAAATATTCCTTTAATGAATTTATGATCTTTTGAATATTCATCAACAAGTGAAATAGTACGCATACTATGTGGGGTATCAAGTTTTGTATATTTAGTATGAATTATACTAACAGGTTCACCTGTTTCTATTCGAATAACAAAAGGGGCATAATTAGCCATTTCATTTAAAATTGACATTTTAATTTTAGCTTTAAAAAATTATTATGGAATAATTTTAACTTATGATAGATGAGAAAAAAGTTATTTTATTGTTTGTTTTTATATATATAAATATTTTTTTTGAAATAAAATTACATTTACAAAATAAAGAATTTTAGAATTGTGTTATCTCTAAAAATTGATTATTAAAAATTGTTTTTATTATTATTGACTTTCTATTCCTAATAGACAGTCACATCCAGTTGCTTTTAAAAGTAATTGATCCACCACACTCTCAAGATGTCGTACGAACGTTTTCTTCGTGACATTTCGTCGTTTGATAAGGACGTTCGGGACCACCTGATCGTTGATTATCGGGAAGCTGAAAAGCTTATGCTCAAGCGACGTGAGGAGATCTTTGCCAACTTTAAACCAGGTCCGGTACTGCAGCGCTGCCCTGCGAATTGCTACTTTCACGGACCATTCACGGTTTACTGGAATGAGATGGAGATTGCCCTAGAAAAGTTCGATGTAGAGTTTTACCGAAATAGCTGGATCTAATCCAGAATTATAACTCTATAACTATTGAACATTTCACATTAGGTTTTTCCTAAATTTTTTATTTTTATATCTTTCTATCTTTCTATCTTTATATCTTTCTATCTTTCTATTTTTTTGTTCATTTTCTTTTCTTTTTTTCATTGATTAAAAAAAAACAATCAATATGAATCAAAATTAAAATTAAAATTAAAATTAAAATTAAAATCAAAAAAGTATATCTAACTTATGTACATATAAAAAAATTGATAAAATTTAATTCATATAAAATATATTGGCTTTCTATCTCTAATAGACAGTCAATTCTAATTACTTCATTAAGTAGTTAAATCATACTTGAATCATGAACATGGAGCAAATAGATGCCATGCTGAAGGAGTGTTCTGAGCAGATGTCTCGAATGGACATTAACAACTTTCAAGAGCTTACCGCTATGACATTGAAACTGTTGTCCATACAAAACCTCATTAGCGCGACCACCCCAATTCTTTATCAAGTTCCTCAGATCCCAAACCTTAACCTACACCCATTCCAAATCCAATCTACCTACCAACCGATACCTCAACATAAATCCGAAGAGGAGGATGAAGAGGAGGATGAAGAGGAATATGGAGAAGGAGAAGTGATGGTAAATGGATATATGAATGTGTGGGAAGATGATGATGATCCTGAGTTAGTAGCGATCTTCGGCTCTTATAATTGTTAATGATCTATAACAAGTATTTTTGGATTAATTTCCAATTATTTTATTTTTTATTAGATCCTATTTTTTCGAGTTTTATGTTTACGCTTATTTTTTTTCATTTTTTTCATTTTTTTTGTTTTTCTAGAACCACCAACACGTATTTCTCTTGATCCGATTGGTGCTGATTGATTATTAAAATACATATCTGAGTCATTATTTTCGTTTACTCTATTTGATAAAGCTGTTGTAGAAACATTATTTCCATTTCCTTTTGTTTTATCAACAATACATATATCCGGATTAAATTCAGAAGTATATTTACCTTGTATTATATCTACAATTTGATTGTTAACATCTTTATTAACGAAAAATTCATCACCTACTCTGGTGTGTTGATCATAATTTTTAATGCATGATTCATCCGGTTTTTTATTCATTTTCACCCATTCTGGATCTTTTTCAAATTTAAATTTACAATTACCTTTATCTTTGCTGCATAAACAACCTTTTTTATCTTTTCGACAATCTTCTCTTCTAATTAAAAGTTGATCATTTTCAACCACCCCTAATTTATATCTTTTTAAAGCTAATAATAAATGTGCGAAAGATTTTGTAGGATCTAATTCTAATTTAAAAAAAACAAATCTATCATTTTTTCCTCCAACAGTTGATTTATTATTATTAAAAAAATAAAATTTAATATTTTTTTTTAGTTGTCTTACGGATTCATATTTATCTTTTAAATACTCATCATCATGTCCATATTTATCATCACAATATAAATCAAAAACATCATCAGCATCTGTTAAATTTATTTCACAAATACCGGACCCTGAGTTACATACTTCATTTGGCTTTGGACCAAAATCTTTATGACTTGATAATAATTGAGGTAATTTTACTAACTCATCCTTTTTTGTTTTTATTTCTTTAGTTATTTTTTTAAGAATTTTAGCGACCTCATCATCAGACTTATATGTTTCAACTAATTTCTCCAATATTGATATATCAGGTATTTGATAATTTATAATACTACCTTTATTACCTTCTCTTAATAATTCTTTTAATTTTCCATCTTCATCATCAATAACAAATGCCCCTTTGATAAAACAAGTTCCAGTTGATTTTAAATATTTATATAAAAGTTCACAATATTTTTTTATTTTTTGTTTAAAAGATTTTTCTTTTTTTGATATAGAATTTATAGAATTTATAGAAAGTAATCTTTGTCCGGATGATGGTATTTGTTGTAATAAAAAATTTTCTAAACTGTCTATTTCTTCATTATTAATATTTATACTACCAAATAATTGTATACCTTTTGGTGTTATACCACGATTATTCATAATAGGTATGCTATTATTAAATTCTGAACCATAAAAAGATGATTCATTAAAACCATGTATATCAGGCATTAAATTGTTAATTGATATTTATATTTATATAACAAAAAATAATGATTTAATTGAAAATTTGAATTACTTATAACAATGAATTACTATTTATGCTCATGTTGAATGTAATATACCTGACCTGGTCGGAATCCATTAAAACTAGTAGATGAAGCACGTGTATAAGCGCCAAAGTTATCAACAAAACACCAATCACCAACTGCCATTTCTGGTAGCATAGCATCTTCAGTAATCTTATCAAGAGAGTCACATGTTGGACCGAAAACAGTTGAAGGGTACAATTCTTCTTCATTCCGTTCATTGAAAGGTTTAATGCTAGGTTTGGCATAATCAAACATAACAGCACTAAAACTACCGTAAATACCCTCGTTAACTGTGTATTGATATTTTACAGCTTGTGTCCCTTTATCAATCTTTTTCTTGATACCAATAATATTAAAGACTAGAGTATGGGATTTAGTACAAAAGAATCGTCCAGGTTCTGCCATAACAGAGACTGAATCTTTAATATCACCAAAGCTCTCTTGATAACCTTCCCGAATTTCTTGACATATATCTTGAAAAGTAATCCCTGCTTCATTATCAAATCCAGGAAAACCACCACCAATATCTAGAATACTCAGTTTTTTACCAATCTTTTCAAGACTCATATCAAACACTTTTCGAGCATCAGCGATCGCTTTCTTAAAGAAGCCAACTGATGTACAATTACTACCAACATGAAAAGAAACACCAACTAGATTTAGTTCGAGTACTTTGATCAGATTAAGCATAGTTTCGATACTTTCAATTTCGCAACCGAATTTGACACTGAACTTACAACGAGAAGAACTGTCATCTACCTTAATACGGAGAATCAACTTAGCTTTAGGATGATGAATCTTAATCTTGTGTAGTTCAGTTTCAGAATCAAAAGTTAGTAGATCAATGTCATGTGATCTGGCAAATTGAATATGTGTAATTTCTTTACACGGATTGGCATAAATAACATCAGGTGGTGGTAGATATTCAAGAGCGGAAACGATTTCTGTTTTACTAGCACAATCAGCACCACAACCTAGAGAAGTAAGAATTTGAATAATAATTGGGTCTGGATTACTTTTAATAGCATAAAAAGGTCGAACAAATGGGAGTTCTTTCTTCCAAAGATGGTATTGTTTAATAATTTGATTAATATCAACTACATAGAAGTGGTCATTGGATGATTTAATTTCCAAAAAATATGAAATAATATCATAAATGTCTTTTGTAGAATCAAATTTATAAATTTTAATATTAGCATCATCTAGACCAGAAACGTAGGTAACATCAGGGAGTTCGACAGTATAGTTGATTTCAGTATCTTCCATTTTATTAATTATTAAAGTTAATGTTAATTATGTATAACTAGAAATAGATATATTCTAGATATATTAATTCAATTTTTTCTTTTTAGTTTAAATTTTTTATTTTCGAAGGTTTTAAGAATACTTTTTTTTTCTTAAAAATTAATAAATGAGACATATAAGAATTGATGTTGGTCCTTTTAAAAATTTCTATTATTTGGACAATTTTTGTCAATTAAAAAAAGAAATAAAAAAAACATATAATCTAAACCCTGAACAGTATTATATTACATCATCTGGTAGAATAATCAAAGAAAATTATGATTTTAATAAAGGATTAAGTTCTAATTATCAATTACATATTAAAATAAAAGGAGGTATAGGTGGGATTGATTTTAGTGTTATTACTGATCCATTAGAAAGTATTATGGATGGTCTTAATGCTATTAAAGATTTCTTTTTAGCTATACCTAAATTCTTTAAATGGTTATTTGTAGATCTCTTTAAATGGCTTTTTATTGATTTCTTAAATCCAATATATATATTAGCTGATATAGCAAGAGGTATTATAAGTGTATTAAGAATAATTATTCTGGCAATTTTAGATACATTCTCAGGTATTTTAAGAAAACTAGTTAATTTAGCATTTGAACCAATTGTATCAAACTTTTGGGGGTATACACCATCCGAATCTGAAATAGATCCTAATGATAAATCTGAATCTGCTAAATGTTCCAAAGGAAAAAAATGTTTTCAACAACCAGATACATATATAGCTTTCCCAGTTATAATATCTACAGTTATTTTACCTCCAATGGGTCTTTTTATGGAATTAGGTCTTAAAGGTTGGATGAATATAATGTTATGCGCTATTTTAACATTATTTTATTACTTTCCAGGTTTAATTTACGCTTTAATTATTCTTTATTGTTAAATTATATTTATTCGTAAAAATAAAATATCCAAATTATTTCTTGATAACTAATTAAGAAGTTAATTATATATAATCAATATAAAATATGTCTTTACAACCTTCAAATAGATTTACAAATAGACTTAATAATAGGATTAAAGATAGACAAGATAAAAGAGGAAGAATATTAGCAGGTACTGGTCCCATAGGTAAAATTATGGTGTATTTTATTGAAGAAATTTTGATAGAAAATATTATTAAAAGAATATATAATTTATTTATTGATGTTCTAACAAATTGCTTTACTTTTGTTCAAAATACATTTTTCAGTGATTTCAAAGGATTTCTAGCAGGTAAATTAAAATCCAAAAATGGTACATGTTTCGAATATACATTCTTTCGCTATTTTATGACACTGATGTTACCACCAATGGGTGTATTTTTAGCAAGAGGTATTAGTAGTTGGTACAATATAATAATATGTGGTCTATTATGTTTTATTAAATATTTCCCAGGATTAATCTATGCTTTAATTGTTATGCAAAATGCTCCATATTCAAAAAGATATCAAGAAATGAAAAGGGATAGGTTAGCTAAATTAAAAGCAAAACCAATTAGACAATCCGGGATAGAAATATCATATACACCATTGTTAATATTCATTGCGGCTGTTTTAATTACATGTCTAGCTGTTTATTTAAGTATTACAATGGATCCTGTTCAAAGTGTTATAGGAGACCCTCTAAATATAGCTAGAAACGCATATAATACTTTATTAGGTACTGGAGCTCAAACATTAGGTAGTGGTACTAATGATGTAGGTTCTTTGGTTAAATCACAAATCAAAACTGATATCAGAACAAAAATCTTCAATAAAATAAGATAAAAAATTTAATTAGTGTATTTTTTATTTTTCTTTTCTTAATAATTATCAAAAATAATCTATAATTATAAATTATAAAGTAAAATTATAAAATAAAATAATAAAGTGAAATAATAAATAAAATGCCAACAAATCAAGATTTAAATAATAAAATAGATAATAATGAATGGACTTTATATGATAAAATAGTATATGGTGGGTTAGGTTATGGTAATGTTTGTTTACCAACACATTTATTTGATATTATATTAACTGTTATTTTCCCTCCTTTTGGTCTTATTTTATCTAAAATGGACTTTTTAGCCGAATTCCCATATTTTTATTGGGGAACATTAACACGAGTAATTGAAGGTCTTAACGAAATCATTAATTGTTTCTTTTTAACAATGTGTTTCTATGTTCCTGGCTTAGTTTATGCTCTTGATGCTCTCAAATGCCCTTAAAATTAATTTTCATTTTCATTTTCATTTTCATTTTCATTTTTTTTACGATTTTGTACTAAAAAGATTAAGAACTTCAGTATTATATAATATAATTAAATTAAAAAAAAAATCTAAATGGAACCAATTAAAATTTATATATCTGTAAGTCAATTAGCTACATTGATTGGTTTAAGTAAATACGGATCATTTACTCAACTTTTAGTAGGGTTTTTCATGAAAGCTGATTTTCAAGGTTACAGTCAAAGAATTTTAGAATTAGAAAAGCAACATAATAAATCTTTTAAACATCTAACGGAATCAGAAAAATTAGAACTTCTTTCCAATGAATTAGGCTTATCAAATGTTAAAGAAAAAACTAAAATGATTATTAAAAATTCAAACAATAATGATGATTTGATAAATCAACAAAATAATATGATGAATGAAATTAATAATCAATCTCAAAAGGATTGTAATTTATCTTTAACAAAAAAAGAGTTTGAAGAAAAGAAAAAAACATTAAGTAATCTAGTTAATAGTTTTACTAATCGTGGATATGGAACCAATCATGAAAATTCAGTAATTGATTTATATTCTAGAATGACATCATCAAAAATAACCCAACAACAAAAAACTTTATTTTATTTAATCAAACCTAATTCAATTTCAAATAGAAATAATAAAAATACAGATATTGAATGGTATTTAAAAGGTAAAATTGACGGATTAGCCATAACTGATGAAGGTGAAAATATATTAGTTGAAATAAAGAATCGAACTAAATCTTTATTTGGTGTTTTGAAAGATTATGAAAAACCTCAAATACAAACATATTTAAAATTAATGAATCTTAAACATGGTCATTTGGTTGAACATATTAAAACAAACAAATCAACAAATATAATTGATGTTTATTATGAAGAAGATTACTGGAAGATGATTAAAAAGAGATTAAATTGTTTTATAAATTTTTTTTATCATTTTTTAGAAAATAAACAACTACAAAATATTTTATTAATGAATGAATATAATGAAGAAGTTGAAAAATATTTTATAGATATTAGAAATACTTTTTTACTCTAAACTGTAAAAAAATCTTATTATAAATATAAATTATAAAAATAATAAATTAAAAAGGAATGCGTTATACTGATAAACATAAAAGAAAATATAAAATTCATATTAAAAAAACAAAAATAAAAACAAAAGAAACAACAGAAAAAAAAGATAAATATAAATCTAAAAACCATCATAAAAAATATAAAACAAAAATCAGGGGTTATGATTTAAATGACATTGATAAACATATCGATGAATATTTAGAAGAATTAGAAAAGGCAACTGATGATTATTATCAAAATTATAAAAAAGAGATTGATCAATTAAAAAATAATATTAAAGAATTAGAATATGATATTGATTTTGAACCTGATGATGATTCTGATGATGATTCTCATTTAAAAAAATATAAAAATCAACATGGTGGGATTTTTGGAGCTCTTGGTTCTGTTATAGCAGCTCCATTTAAATTTACTTTTTATACAGCACCAAAGGGTATAGGAAAAATGGGGGCATATGTAGGTAGAAAAGCATCTGGTGTTGGGTCTACATTAAAAAATAAGATATCACATGCTGTTAGTAAAACAGCTTCTAGAGGATACAAGCAATCTGTAAATTTTTATAGAGCAATACCTGGTTTCCGGAGTGGTAGAATTATAAGAAATTCAAAAGGAGAAAAAGTTTTTATGTCAAAAGGCAAAACTTTTTTTGGTCGAGAACCTTCATCTACAAAAGGGATACAAACTCGGTTAAATTATATTAATGAAAGAATTGGTGGTAAAAGACAGAAATTAGATAAATTAGTTGGAAAAGTTCAGGAAAAAGCCATGAAGTTTGAATCTAAAATAGCAAATCTAAATCATAAAATTTTAAATACAAAAGACCCCAAATTAATAGCAAACTATAATAAACAAATCTTACAATTTGAAAATCAAATGAAAAAAAGTCAAGCAAAATTTAAAGATAAAATCGATGCCGCAGAAAAAAAATTAAAAGAAAAAGTTGACAAATATGCTAAAAAAACAGAAGAATTAAAGAAACAATTATCTGAAAAAGTTCGTAAATCAGAAAAAAGAATTAGAGAAGGTTTTACAAAAGTTTGTTCTAAATTTGGTTCATCTGGTAAATTAGGAAGTGAATTAGCTTGTCAAAATGCGATGAGATTATGTGGAGGTCATACCTCAAAAAATCCAATTGAACAAACACTCGAATGTATGAATAAAAATCCTGATTTTAAGAGACTCAATATTTCTTTAGGTAAAGGAGATTTAATTGAACAAATGAAGAAAAATGCTGGTAATAGTTGGTTTAGAAAAGATAGACATTTGAAGGAAATAGAAAAGATTAATTCTGGTAAGGTGTCAGCAGCACAAAATACTATACACAAAACTGAACAAAGAATATTAGATACAGATGCATATGCTAGAAGCAAAGGAGATAAAAAATTTAGTAATATTATTGAAGACAGTCAAAAAGAAGCTGATCAATTTACACAAGCAGCATTGAAAGATTCAGAACACTTTGATAAAGCACTATTTAGTGGTGACTCACAAGCACTTAAAAATCTAAAAATGGAAAATTTAAGTTTTTCAAAATTACAAAAAAGTAAGTATGATCAAATTCAAGAAATGACTCGAAAAGAAGGTTTACAACAACAAGCTAAAACTGAAATAGCAAAACATAAATTTAAAGTATCATCTGTTCAAAAAGAATTAGATGGTGAAAAAAATTTATTAGCAGAAATGGAACGCCAAGGAGCTACACCAGAATTATTATATTTGAGACAACAAAGAATTGATAAATTACAAAAAAATTTAGATAAATTAAAACAAGCACCACCTAAACCTATAAAAGTATTAGACGAATTAGAAACAACCGCATAGGCTTTTATAATTTCATTTTGATATTAATTAATTAAATTTTTCAATTATCCAATATATAGCAATAAATACAACGGCTAGTATATTAATCCAATTCATGTAATATGACATAAAACCTTCTTTTTCCTCTTCTTTTTCCTCTTCTTTTGTTTCAATATTTTTTTTTATTTTTCTATTATGACTATTATGACTATTATTATTGATATTATTGTCATTATTTTTGTTATTATTATTGGCATTATTATTGTCATTATTATTGTCATTATTATTATCATTATTATTTGATTTTGTTTTTTTATTTTCATTATTTTTTGATCCACCTTTTCTAGAAGGTGATGGTGAAGGTGAAGGTGATGGGTTTTCGAAACCTTCTACAGAAGATGGTAAGGGAGGTATCTTATTGGTTTGTTGTTGTAAAGGAAACTCTTGTTGTGAAGGTGCTAAAGTTTTTGTAGGTTGAGATAAATGTATATTTGATTTTACTAAATCTAACCAAACCATTCTATTAAATCCTTTTTTAGAATCAATCTGTATAGCTGTTATTCCTAATTCTTTTGAATTCATAATGTTTTTAACATCATCATCAAAAAATATGACCCTTTTAAAATCTAGATTTAATTTACGAATCAAATCGATTAATAATTGATTTTTATCAGAATCTGGTTTAAGGGAACGATTATATCGATTATTTCCTTCCAAAGGTGTAATAATATTATTTAATCCAAAAATATTGGGATTATCAAAGAGCCGATCTAAATATGATTTAATGACATTAAAAGTACCAAAACTTACAACAGCTACTTTTTTCTTTTGTGAAATAAGATAATTAACTAAATCTCTAAAAAAAATTGGGTCAGCAAAATGATCCATTAACTTTTTCCAACCCATTGCTTCTACATCAGTAGCTTTAATATCATTGGCATAAGCATGTATTTTAAGTATCGTTAAATCAAAATCAAAAGCAAATAAATCATATTGTTGTATAAAGTCGTCAAACTTTGAGAAAATTATTTGTACAGAATCCATTTATAAATTTTTTAGAAAAAAGTTTTGTATATCTTCCTTAATTTTTATTTAATTATTTCAAAAACTAAATATCAAATTATTTTAATCATCATTTTCTAGGTTGATATCTATTGATACTAGATTTTTTTTATCATTTTTACTAATAAAATAATTTATTTTTTCAAATACATACCACATATTTGTTTTTAGAAAATTAAACATAGTTAATTTAACTAGATCCATGTAATCAATAATTTTAAGTTGAAGATTATAACTAAACCCTAAATTGATGAAAATTCCTGTTAAAGTTCCACCTAGAATAGAGATAAAACTAATATTATTGCTTATGATTCCTAGAACATAAAAATTTATAAATAATTTACTTTCCAAAGTAACAAAATCACCATTTTCTAATTTTTTATGATTTAACATATTATAAAATACCAAAAAAGATGAAGATACATAACTAATTATGAAATTATTATTATAACCTAGAAAGAATCCTAAAATAACTATTATAATATCATTTAGAGATAGTTCAAATTTTTCATTATATGTATCTGTTCGAGGATTAATTAATGTTTTCTTAAATAGAAACATATCAATAAATTATATGATAATGATATGATAATGATATATTTTAGATAAAAAATAAAAAGAAATCAATTTTTATAAATTTTTACATATGTCTTTTAGAAGATGATTTACGTTTGCTTACCTTTCTCACCTTTCTAGATGTTTTTTTATCAGATTTAGATTTTCTTACCCCTTTTTTCTGACTGTCTCTTTTTCTTTGACTTTTTCTTTCAGACTTTTTAGATTTCTTCATCTTTCTAACACTTCTTCTAGCACCAGCAGATTGTTGAACAGGAGCACCTACATCATAAACCATTGGTTTATTGTAGTATGATGGTATATCACATTCAGAATAACCAACTCTAGCCATTTGTCCACCTATAACGTCATTTTGATTAAATGTAAATCCAGAACCAACTTGTTTTTTCATTTTGAAAATATCTTTTAATTAACATTGAAGAAAAAAATTGAATAAAACAAAATAAAATAATATTCTAGATACTCTTGAAATTAAATGAGTCAATCTAAACCAAAATCAAAAGGTAAATTAAAAGATAAATTAAAAGATTATACAGATTACAAAGATTACAAAGAAATTAATGAAGAGAAAAAAGAAGCTTATGAAGAGGAAGATTATGAAGATGAAGAAAATGGTTTCGAAATAAACTATCATCTATATGAAAGTTTGAAAGAAACATTTGAATTAGAATTATTTAAAATATTTAAAAATATTACTAAAAAATACGGAGAAGAATATATGTTTGACCAACAAGATCTTATAAATTTTTATAAAGGATATAACCTAGAAATCTTTTATAAAAAAACTTCAAATCATCATAAAAAAAATAAAAATATCGAACTTCCAGATGAAGAAAGATGTTGTGGAAGAGTATGGGCCGGAGGATATATGGATGAAAATCAATATGGAGATAGATGTCAAAGGAAAAAAATTAATAATTCAGATTATTGTAAACAACATACCGAAAAATTAGTACATGGTCGTTTTGATGGAGAACCATCTCATATCGTCAAAGGATTTTTTGTAAAACAAAATGATAAATCAAGAGAATATGAATTAGATACTGATAATGAAGGAGATGAAAGTCATGAAAGTCATGATAATTCATGACAATGAACAAACAAAATTATCATTAATAATATTGAAATACGATTTTTTTTCTAATGGATTATCATCCACATTCAAATTTATCTTTTTATCTATATTATTAGTTGGATCTGGTAAAATATAAATCATTTGACTGGTATTAAGATTTTTATAACCAGAGGGTTTAGAAAATATTTTAATCATGATTTTTTATGTTTAGTAGGAAATAATTATATAATAAGTATAACATTTACTTAAATGTAAATATAAAAATTATTTTATTTTTTTAATTTGTTAATTTTAGTTTTAAATTTTTTTGACTTTGTTTTACGATTTTTTGATTTATATACTTTTTTAATTTTAAAACCACCCCTTAACGTATGAGTATTAGGGTGAGGATTAGGAGATAAAGGTGAAATGGGTGAACTGGGGGTAGCATGACCACTATTAACATTATTTGATGGCCCTTTTTTTTCTTTTAATTTTGTTAAAAGTCTATCCATTTTTTGTTTATAATCCTTTTGGGAAAGTTTATTTAATAAAATATCTACAATATCTTGTCTATCTTCTTGACTAGTAAAAACATCAAATAATTCCATTATTTTATTTCTTTGGGTATTATTTTGTTTAGTCATTGAATTTATTACTCCTGCTCTTTCATTAAATTCTAAACTATCTAAAACTGTTTCAAAATTTCTTTTTCTATCTGACAAAACACGATGTTTAATTTCATTATTAGCTCTACGTCTTGCTTCTGCTATATTTAATTCAAGTTCTTCTTCAGGTTTCATTTTTCTTGGTGGAATTAAATGAGAAAAACCTACATAAATAGCTAATGGGTGAGTATCTTTTTCATTTCTTACACGCATAATCTCACCCACACCTATATCTTTAATGTTATAAAAAAATTTCATATTTTTTTTTTCCTCATTACTCATCTCCTTTTGTTTTTCAAACTTATACTTCTCTATTAAATCCATTTCAGGTTTTTTTTTATATTTTTCTGGTAAAGAATCTAAAGGGTAATAAATTCTACTTACCATTCCATGATACCCTTGAAGATTGTTATTTACCAATTCTATTCCATTGGACCCATTTTGTTTATTATTTTGAGACATAATAATAATTATTATTATTTATAATAATGATAGAAAATAAAATAATTTTGAAAATAGATGAAAAAATAAAAAATAAAACATCTCTTTATGTATGTTTTATAATTTGATATGAAATATCATAAACTCCGGTACATGTATCAACAGAATGAGGGTTTCTTATAATTATATTAAAACTATTATCTATTATATTATAAATTGAAACAATTGGAACTAATAACCCCGATTGAGGACTTCCACTTTTACCATTTATCATAGCAAATACTTGATCTCCAGAAGATATCGAAGTATTATTAACAATAAAATAATCAGCTGCGTTGGCAGCCAAACTAATATTAACTGTAGTAATAATACCATTTGCAGCATTAATTGTTACTGGTGTAGTTTGAGATGTTATCTGTGTTACTGTATTTATTGGGCGATAAATATGTCCAGATACAGTCAATGATGAACTAGTTGAAATACCTGTATTTAGAGCTGTTTGTAATCTAGATGTAGTGAAATACAAATTGGTTAAACCTGATTCAGGTATATCTTCTGTTGTCAAATTATTAATTTGAGTTGTTAATGTATTTTGAACATTGATTGCTGAACCAATCGGATCAAAAGCAGTTGATAAGGTATCTAAAGATTCAAAAATATCTATAACCGCATCTCTGGCTCTCGCAGCTGTAAAATATAAATTAGTGTTACCAAATTCAGGAATATCATTTGTAGTTAAACTATTTTGTACCACATCCAATACTCTTTGTGTTGTAAAATATAAATTAGTTAAACCTGATTCAGGAATATCGTTTGTTGTTATATTTGCTTGAACTGTATTTATAACTCTTTGTGGTGTGAAATATAAATTAGTTAATCCAGTCTCTTGTAAATCATTTGTTCCTAGTAAATTCTGTACAACGTAGCTAACTCTATTATTTGTAAAATATAAATTAGTAATACCAAATTCAGGAACATCGTTTGTTGTAATATTTGCTTGAACAGCATCTATTACTCTTTGTGTTGTAAAATATAAATTAGTCAAACCTGATTCATCTATATCATTAGTTGTTATATTTGCTTGAACTGTATTTATAACTCTTTGTGGTGTGAAATATAAATTAGTTAACCCAGTTTCTTGTAAATCATTTGTTCCTAGTAAATTCTGTACAACGTAACTAACTCTATTATTTGTAAAATATAAGTTAGTAATACCAAATTCAGGAACATCATTTGTTGTAATATTTGCTTGAACAGCATCTATTACTCTTTGTGTTGTAAAATATAAATTACTAGTACCTGCTTCGTCAATGTCAATAGTTGTGATATTAGCATGTACAGCATCAACAACTCGACTAGGTGTAAAATATAAATTAGTTAAACCTGTTTCTTGTAAATCATTGGTCCCAGCTAATGTTTGAATGACATTTAAAACTCTATTGGATGTAAAATATAAATTACTTGTACCAGATTCATCAATATCAATTGTTGTAATATTATTATGAATTGTATCTATAACTCTTTGTTCTGTAAAATATAAATTAGTTTGACCTTCTGGTAACCCATCTGTATCTGTAAATATACTTGCTAGATCAGCTAATAAATTAATAATATACCATTTACCAGATACTCCAGATAAACCATTACTTTGGATCGTAATTGATTGATTAGATAATGTTAAATTATATTGAGCTACAGTGTCTATTAATTGAGGACCATAACCATTAAGAATAATTGTGTGTGTTCCTGATATTTTTTTAATATTATATATACGACCATTTACTTCTGATGTATTAGGTAATAAAAATGTAATTGGACCTGTCACAGTATTAACAAGATATGTATTATGTTGAGATTTGGTTGATGTATCTGTTAAATCATATATACCACCAACTGTATCTGAATAATTAACAAATATATAATCGGTGGCAAGTGAACCAGCCAAATGAACTGTTGATGTTGGTTCACAAACACCTAAACCAATTTCACCTTTTGTATCTACATTAATACCTGCTTTGTAAATTGAATATGATTCTGCGATTGGAATATTACCTGATGTAGAAACAGTTAAAGATGTTGGACTATGATACTCTGTAATCACTTTACTAACTTTTGTATCAGTAAAATATATAATGTCACCAATTATTTTATTTGTAAAAGCTGTACCAACACCTGTAATAGCTGTACCATTCAATGTAATTGTTCCATTAAATAAAGTTGATTGAGGCGGTGATACGTTAAAAGTATTGATAGGTTCTGGTATATATAAACCAATCTTATCGTCTGATTTAATTGTCATTTTATTTGTTTCAGATATTCCGTTATTTGTGATAAAATCAATTCTACCTTTAGAATCATTAACATTACTATCAGATGAACTTTTAATTATAGCATAATTTTCATTAACATTTTTTGATTTGAAAATAATATTTGAAGCAGCACCACCAACTATCATATCATCACTTCCACTTTCTAATAAAATATTAACATCATTTACCCCATTGTCTCTTATTTCAAGATGATTTGTTGGTGTAAATAAACTATCTCCACCTAATCCAATATAACCGTCTGATGTTAGTACCATTCTTTGTCTATTTTGACCATTATTATTCAAATAAAATCTAAGTATTCCTTCTGTTGTAGTTGGAACAGAATCTGTTAAAATTTGAGCAATTTGATATGGAATATCAACATCATCTCTTCCAAAAAATGCAATTTGATTAATAGCCCCTCCCGTGGTATAATTTTTAAGATAAATATTTGGATAATCATTTGGATCATTTGTACCTGAAATAACTAATTTAGCAACCGTATCAGCACGACCAATTGATAAACGTCCTTCAGCATTTAATAAAAGTCTTAAATCAGAATTAGCATCTAGACCAGATAAAACTGAAGGTTTTCTTTGGACATTTATATAAGGACCTGAAGCAAAACCAGTTAAAGATTCATTGATTTCTAATTCTGTATCGCTTGTAATTTTAATGACTACACGTTGATAATTATTTATTGTGATTGTATCACCAATGTTGATTTCAGAAAGAAATTTTGTTCCATTAGTTCCGATAATAATATTTCCATTTGGTGTTAAAGTTCCTGTAATAGTTGAGTCTGGTAATGAACGTGTTCTTAAGTTTTCAACAAATCCATCAGCATCAATTGTAAAGTTACGGATAGTATCACTTACAGGAATACCTTCGCCATTATTTGTCTTAAAAATTATCTTACCTCTGGTTTTATTAATATTATTGAATAATATACCAACATCTATTTCTGATAAAGGAGTATTGTAAATACGAAAATCATCCATTAATCCATTATAAAAATTATTGACAACATCTGTTGTACCAATATAAACATTCGTTATGTCAATTGGTATATCAACTGTTCCAATAACTGTGTAACTATTTTCTAGGTTAGAATCAATATATAACTTAAGATGATCTGAAACAAGATTTGGATCATATGTCATTATAACATTATGCCATAAACCATCCGCAACATTAGTTGATCCAGACACAGATTCATCAGTATTTGATGTATATAAAATACCTACTAAATTAAAATCAGTGTTTATTCTCATTTGATAATGACCACTTGTTGTTCCACCAGTTGAAATAATTGTAAAATCTGAACCAGTTGATGAACCAGAAAATATTTTAATCCATGTTGAAATACTAAATCCTCCATGAGCTATTTCAGTTATAGTTGAATCATTACCACAATCTAAATAACCAGATTGATTAAAAAGTAAAGCATTATCTATTTTCCCTGAAACCCAATTATCATATACATTAAAATTATTTAAAGTTGCTTTGAGGTTATTCTTAGAACTGTCTGTAGCAAAATTTGAACCATATGTTTCATTAAATTTAAACCATCTTACAAGATTATTGAATTGGGGATTTCTAGTATCATAACTAGTTGTATAACAACTTTTAATTTCAACCAAACCATCACCATTATAATTCTTAAATTCTATTTTACTACTTCCTAAATTTGCACCTAAAATATTATTCATATTTTGTAATGTAATTGAAGGAGTTTCACTTTGAATATCTAAAGATGCTTGTGGAGTTTCAGTACCTAATCCAATAGATCCATAATTAGTAACAACCATAGTACTATTTCCATTCCATACTTTAATTAATGGATTATCATTATTAATTAATTCAGCAAAAACCCCATGATTTGAAGTATCAAAAGTTTCAGCATCATATACTAAAACTAAACCTTGATCTTGAGTGTTTTTATTAACTACATATGATAAGGAAGGATTTCTCATAATAAATCCTTGATAATTTGGTTGTACCAAAGTTTCTACTCCTATTTTATCACCATTGATATAGTTAAATTTTTGGTAATAAATACTTGGAACTTTACCATTCGCCCAAGCTATAATAAAATTTTTATCAAATGTCTCTGATATTACAGGGAGAGTATATTGATCTGAAATGTTTTGAAGTTGTAGTTGTTGATCATCAATAAATTGAGATGTATTAACATTATTAATTGTATAAACAGGTGTAGAAGATTCAGGCATAAATTTATTAGCTTTTATTGTTTTTACATCATTTGATAAAACTATTTCATAAGAAGTACCTGCGATTAATGTAATATTTTCTATTCTTTCTATTCTTGAACTAATATCAGTTATAAAATCTTCTCCTTTTTGAAATGTTCCTGATAATAAATCAATTGTAATACGTGTTGTATCAATATTATTAATATTAGTTATGTTAGCGATTGCCGTTGAAGATAATCCTGTAATTGTATCATTTATATCTAATACAGTATTATCACCTTTATAAGATTGATTGTATGTAACAATAAAACCACCGGTTGTTAATCCTTTTAATGATAAACGTCCATAAGTTTTTGATGGATTAATCCCTCCAATATTTTCTGTTTTTGAAATCAAAACAGAATCACCATATTTATTATAACTACTATCGAATAATTGATATCTAATATCAAATAAATTAGTATCATATTCACACATGAATCCTACAACAAAACCTCCTGGTAATACTGGATCATATTCTTGTAAAGGAGTGATATCAGGATAAGTTTGACTTAAAGATAAAGTAGGGTTTACTAAAAATTTTGGATTTTGGATATTACCATTGAAAGATAAAATTTGAAGATAACAATAATTATTAATACCACCTCCTGGATAATTACTTGACCAAACAACACCATATGGATAATTATTAGAAGGGATATTTAAACTACATGCCCTCGGAAATTTATTAATATTAGTGATATTACTATTAATTTCGATATCTTCAACCATAATTTTACGATTTTCTTCTGGTAAATCAGCATCATATATTTGTCCACGAATGTTATATTCTCCTACATTATCTGTTTCATAACTCCATATAACTAGAAAACGACCTGAATTAGGTTTGTTTGTACCAACAACATATGGATAAGATTGATTTTTTTGTTGATCATTAATACCGTTAATTCTAAATTGGCTACCATTTCTAGTTCCATCAGGATAAAATATCTGACCAAAAATATCATAGTTATTAGTACTTCCAGTATAACTTTCCCAAACAGCAACCCACCCACCACTTGATAAACCTGCTACTGAAGGATTTATTTGTTGATTTTCATAATCAGTACTTAATAAAATTCTTTTACCTACTTTATTTGTAACTTCTAATGTTGCTGAAGGTTTACCTGTACCAATACCTATTTGACCATTATCTGTTACTCTTACTCTTTCTTGATCACTAGTTTTAATTTGAAATGCCTGTGGTTCAGAAACAGTTAAATAACCAATACCTGGTTTAATAATTCTCCCTATTTGTGAATTTCTATTTCCAACTTCATCAGTTGTTGCGACAGGTAATGCGACAAAAGTCCAATAATCACCTAAAGAAAAACCGGATGTTTGTGGAAAAGTTATAGTAATACCTTCTTCTAATGTCATAGCAGATGAATCAATAGAAATAAATTCATTTTGATAAGTTTTACCACCATCATTTGACCATTTGAATTTGTTTGGTACACTATTTTCATCATCAATTTCAACTTTATAATATTTATTAATAAATCCTGTATAAAAACCACTAGTGGTTAATGTATTTGAACCATATGTTGAAGCTGGTGTAATATATGTACTAATTCCGGTTATAACTTCAGCCACTTGATCAACTGTCCAATAAAATGTTTTACCGATATACTCTCTTGTAATATCACGTCCTGAATCTAATTCTAAAGGTATTATTTTATTATCTATTTTATAAGCAATAAATGTTTCATCATTACCATTTGTTGAATTTGGTGCTTCAATACCAAAAGAAATACCACCTTTTCCATCACTATTTTTTAATGTAATATCAGTTGAAACGTTATCATTGAATGAACGAATAAGTAAACCATCATAAGTTGGTTTTGATATACTAGATGAACTCACATCAATCATAACTTTTTTAATACCAGATTCATTTTGTTCTTGAGGGTCTATTAAAAGACAATCGTCTTTTATTTGTAAAAATGGATTAGTTGGAGAAGGTCCAAAAATAATATCATTACTTAAGAAATTAATAGAATCACTCGCAATCACTTGAAAAGTAGATGTATTAACACTAACATAATTTTGAGATTCAATGTTAACGTTTTGTGTTTCTTTGGTTGGATCAAATGTAGTTGAACCATCAGAATAACCAATATTAATATCTTTTCCTTTTGAAATTATTGAAATATCACCCATTTGTGTTAAAATATTAATCCCAGATGTACCGGATTCCATTAAAATACCACCATTTGTATTACTTGCATTTATGTATATTGAAGTCATACCAGGTGCTCCAGATTCAATTAAAACACTACCAGTCTCTGAATTAAATAAAAGATCACCACCTGTTGTATTTAAAATTAAAGAACCATCGTTTCTTAATTCGATATTATCTCTAAAATTAATGAATAGCTTTTCACCATGTAAATCGATTACACCATCGTAATTCATAACAATATATCCTCCTTTTGTAACATTGTTTTCTTCTCTGATACTTGAGACATTTATTGTTGTAAAATTTCCATTGATTAAATTGTCAGGCATATTTTATTATATTTATATATTTTATT